>Ga0099824_1002242_pt1 | contig 28211 bp, 21 predicted proteins | sample SiratrowhiteBW_FD_76837 | JGI IMG/M metagenome (GOLD analysis project Ga0099824, IMG submission 76837) | Root nodule microbial communities of legume samples collected from California, USA - Siratro white BW | ecosystem: Host-associated > Plants > Roots > Nodule | place: USA: California... | reverse complement strand
AAATAAATAATAAAAAATAATAATAAATATGAATGAGTCAAAGAGTGGTAACCTCCCTGAACTGAACTGAACTACTGGCATTTTAAAAAAAATATCAATTAAAAATAATGAGAAAAAAAGAAAAGAGATATATTAGACAAAGGGAGAAAAAGAAAAGGGGGGATCATTTTGGTGAGAAAAGAGAACGAAAGAGAATATTGAGAAGAGAGAAAAGAAAAAAGCGCACTGAGAAAGAAAAGACAAGGCACCAGGTATCTTTTTTCCCTTTTTGCTTGTACATTTATTCATGACATAAAATAGAAAAACACTCACAATTATTCCTATTTCATCAACATGCATCTCCACTGTACATCCCACCATGAACCTCCATCACCTTTCCATTCCGTTCCAATAATCATCAACCAAACCACCTTCTATGTCATGTTAACCCCACTTCCTAAATACACAAACCAAATATCACTCATGAAAAAAATGCAAGCTTTGAAACCCTTCAGCAAACCCTACAAGCATCACATCTCGATGAAAACGCCCCTCACAAATACCCAAGAAAAGAACTACGTAACCCTGATTCTCTGTCCTTGATAGAGATACGTAGGAGCGAGGTCAAATCCTTGTCGGGCTCCCCTATTCAAAAAAATATATATTTTTAGTTGTTGATATTTGCATTCTATTTTTGTTTTTTGGGAAAAATAAATATTTCTAAAAATCACACTCTTTTATTTTACTTGTTTAATTAAAAGTACCACCTTAGGGCGGGCGTTGTGGGGTGCTAGTACCTTCCCCACACGTAACCAACTCCCGGACTCTAAATCCGGTTTTGCAAACTTGCCTTATCTGACTTTTTTTGGTTTTCCATAGTTTTTCTTTTAATAAATTATGGTGGCGACTCCATTATTTTTCAAAAAAAGAAATTATTTTTGGACAGCTGCCCCGTCGTGATCCCGGTTGCGACACAATACAACGTCGGTTTTAATCAAATAACTGACGTGGTCGTTGACAACGTGACGTCGGTTGTTTAACCGACGTCATTTTTAACGTCTCCTGGGTTAACGTCGGTTCGGGACCCGACGATAAAGGTGATGAGAACCAAGAGCTGAAGTTTAACCCTGCACAAATAAATAATTCAAAGGATGTTTTGCAAATTCCAAGTGGACCAATCACCAGGTCAAGGGCCCAAAAACTGAAAGAGGCATTGATTGGGCTTATTCAAGATATTTTGACTACGCAAACAAAGTCTAAGATTGAATTGAAGCTTAATCACGTTTTTAATTTGATATGGGCTGATGAAGGAATTAAATGAAGGAGATTTGGGCTAAAAACAAATCATTTGAAGAGAAGGGCCCATAGAAAATGCATCACCAGATTTAATTTAAGTGTAAATCTGAAGAGTCACCCATTATTTTGTGGATAAATTTTAAATATTTTATTTTGATGTATTTTGATTAATTTTCCATAGGGCTTAGAGTAGTGATGTTTAGTAAATTGTGTTTTTCGTTTTCTGATTTGATGTAATAATTAGTCATCATAAGTGTGTCAAAAAGCTGCTGCTGCATTAAATTTGGAGGCTTCTAGGCTATTGAAGAGTTAGGTTAGCTTTTTAGAAGCTCAAATGTCTACTTAAGTAAGAAAACACATGTAAATAACAACTTTGAATTTGAAATACGAATTTTGATTCTGAAAATTTCAGAAGTGATGGTTTCTCTCTTGAGTTTTTTCATTGGACTTGCAACTTATCAAGAGCTTATCATCCTTATGGCGGCGTTTTTCATACTTTAGGGTCTTTGCTGCATTTCTTTTTTGCAAGACAAGGGTTCGGAGTAGATCATCCTAAATCTGAATACTTAGGGATCTTGGGACATACTACTCTTTGTTGTGGATTTTAGAGATTATTCTTAACCGGGTTCACATCAAAAAGCATGTGGGAACCGACGATAAATGCCCTTTTAGTACTAGTGTGAAGTTTTATTTGATGGATCAACCTATAAGTTGTATTTTCTGTAACTGTTTTTGGAAAGATCGTAAGTAAACTCATACTAACATTTAATCAATACAGGTTGGATTTACAACATGTATTCAATAATTTTTACAAATTAAAGGCGAGTTTAGTTAAGATGCCTTAAATTCACCATTTGAATGCTAATATCAGTGTTACCTAAGAAGTTATGCATCTAAAACTCTGCCATTTAGGAATTGCACAGTGGTTAAAAGGTGTGTAAAATTGCAACAAATTTGATCTAAATTTCAGTCTTGTCATTGATAGGGACAAGCTCCAAATTCTCTTCATCTACCTCATGACTTATGTTATTTTCTGAAACATCAGAAGGAAGCAGTTCATCATATTGACCTGTTTTAGGGAGAAGAAAAACCAAAGCAAGAATTGCAAACCTAAGCATGTCCCTTATGAGAACAGCCAACCAAAGGTTTGTGAAGTCAGTTCTGGTGACGTGGAGAAGACGAAGAAGCACCCCTCCACCCCATCTGGAGCAGAGGGCACCAATGCTGTCAATGCACATTAACAGAGCAAAAAATGTGCCCTCAATGCCTAAAGGGCACAACCGGGTGCTGAGCACCAGCATGGGAATCCATCTGATTTTGCCTGTAATTCTTGTAGCACTTTCTTCAATGACAACAAAGAAGTAGTCAGGGATTCCAATGACCAAGTTCCAACGGAGGATGAAGATCAGGTCCAGCACACCAGATACGCCATATAGGAGTTGTGCATAGAATACTAGGTCTCTGAATGCGTAGTCTTTTAGAGCCTTGTGGTAAATTAAAACCCCTATTAATGATGCCACTGCACCTATTGCATAGATCACCCCTACAAACTCCTGCACATAGAGGGTCAAAATTATGACGTGTTCAGAGAATGAGTTCAGTTTACCTGTAAAGAGAATAATAGGGATACCTGAGAGAATGCAGGGCCCAGTTTTGGATCTGTATACCAATAAAAATGGCCTTCATGTGTGGTTACATTCAAAGCCAGGGAAAGGAACATGAACAGAGAAGGCCTCCACACTTGAGGATACCTAATTGTCTTCAACATGCTTCTAATTGTCGTTTTTACACTCTCCACCACTGCCTGTCAAATCTTATGTTTCTAATCAGATAATACAGGTAACAAGCATACAGATGTAGATATTCCAAAATACACACAAATTTAAGAGTAAAATCTAAGGTGGGAAACAACCTTAATATATTCAAAATGCAGTGTAATATGTTAACGGACAAAAAGTTATGAAACCTGTTTCTTTTCAAGATGCGAAGTTCTGTTTTCATAAATCACAAAACCCAGCACAGTCGTCAAAGCAGGGGAAAGAGCCATCAGACCAAGCGACTCCTACAAAATGCAATCAATCATCAATACGTCAACTTTTGTAATAATTATTTTTAAATTTAATTGGTTTACCATAAAAAAAAAAAAAAAAGAAGTTATATTTACTCTAATTTCATTATGTTATGTTTTTATTCCTACAAGTTTAAAACAAATGCAATTTTAATCTTTCAAAATTTAAAAAACTAAATAATTTCTTAAATTGCGTTTAATTTTTAAGCAGTAAATTTGAAAAACTAAAACCGTACGTTTTAAATATAATTATTAAATTTAAAAGGGAAAAAATCAGATCACCTCCAATTTCAGAATTTAAAAAAAAAAAAAACTATTTTACTACAGATTATTTTAAAAAAATACGCTAATAAGCAAAAACTAATATCAGAATAATTATTACCCATTTAAGTTCAAACGAAAAACCGTTGAAATCTGGAGAACTATGCAGAGTTCATGAAATCTCGTGGTTCTGTGTTCGTACCTGGGGTCCAAGCCGGTGCACGAAGAACCCGCTGGCGAGGTATCCGACGAGGGCGCCGGCGCCGGAGCAGTACCCGCAGAGGCTCTGCAGGTCCGGCGCCAGCTCCCTCACCTCGATGCTGTATCTCGCAATACACGCATCGATTGTGACATCCGCGATCGCCAGCGACGCGGACACGCCGACGAAGCACATGAGCGCGGCGGAGACGGCGAGGTTCCCGGTGAGCGCGACAGTGGCGGCGGAGACGACGCCGATGACGCCGGAGATGATGAAGTAGGGTCGGCGACGGTATCCTCGGACGGGGAAGGCGTCGGTGAGGATCCCCCAAAGAGGTTTGAGAACCCAGGGGATGAAGTAAACACCGACGAAGAGCTGAACGGTGGAGGGTTGAAGCTTCTGCACGTCTTTCCAGTAGTAGTCCGCGACTACCTTGAAGAGCGAGCCAGAGAGGCCTTGCCCTAAGCCGTAGATCAGGAAGACGCCGATGACGAAGGTAGGGTTTAGCTTGGAGCAGAGCATTCGCAGCCATTGGATTGGTTCTGTTAGAACAGAGAGAAGGGTTTTGGTTTTGGCTTTGGCCGTGACGGTAACGTTAGTGTTCTCACCCATTGCGGTGACGGTAACGGTGGATTGTTAGTGTTCCATGGCTTGATGAGATGCGAGATTTGGTTTCACTTCAACACTGCAACAACAAGAAGAAGAAGAACTCTCTGATGCGATTCAATGAGCGTGAAGGTTGGGTCAAATTTGCACCATATTCTCATTTTAATAATAATTTGGTGAAAATTTAACTGATAAAGATTAGGACATATTTCAATATTTAATACACTGTATGAAATAATTCTTCGCAAAATTATACTAAAATAACTATTTAATTTAATCTGGTTTTTGCAATTAGTGTTAATATGTTCAAACTCTTTTCGACAACCGACCCTTGAAAAACGATTTTGATGGATGTTTACTATTAAAATACTACAAGTTGAAAGAGAGTTAACAGCTGTTCTTGACTGAGAAAAATCAAAATATAGAAGAAAAAAAAAGAACTCTTATCCACTCTGTTACTATATAGGGAAATATAAGAAAGATCTGTCAACGATTCATTGCAATGATTCCAAGATATTTGCTGTCTGGATTATTTCTATTTATGTATTTATTGTGATCGTTTTTATATAACAACCTCTTCATTGTTAATATTTTATATATATATATATATATAATTCGTTCTCTAACACTTGGTAGTGTAAAGTTTTAATTGAATACTGTACTACATTATTAAGAACTTGTTTGTAGTGAGAAAAAGGTGAATGAAAATAAATAAATAAAATTGTTGACGATTTTATTGATGTGATATAATATTTTTTTTAAATGTAATTTTTAAAAATAATTTAATGTAAAATTTAATTTTTAAAAATATAAATTAAATTTAAAAATAATTTTGCATTAAAGTAAAAATATATTAGAATAAATTGAAATGTAAATATAAATTAGAACTAAAATTAATTTAAAATACAAAATAATATAAAATCTTCATAAATAAAATTTATATTACAAAATATATTAAAATAAATTAAATAATAAGATATAAAAAATTAAATTATTTTATTTTATTTATTATTTTAATTAATTATTATATTATATTTCAAATATAAATATTAATACAATATTAATAATTATTTATTATATAAAAAATATTAATTACATCAAAGATAATTAACGTACGTAAAAGCATAATCAATTTTAATTTTATATATATAGAAACTAATATGTACATGATTACATTTGAAAAGAAAGTTTATATGTCATATAAGGATTTGGTTAAGAAAAATTGGTTAACAAGAATGTGAGATCAAGTTTAGTTCAATCAAGATTAGGTTGAGGGGGAGTTAAGTTAAATCAAATTAGTCAGAATCTAGGTTGAGTTGAGTCTAGTTCAAGTCAAATCTGTTTATGACCAATTTAAGTTAAGTTAATATGAGATTAGGTCGAGTTGAATTGATTCAGACCTAGGTTAAGTTGGCTCAGTCTAAGCCTAAGTTGATATGTGTCTAGGTCGAGTAAAGTAGAATCAGACCAAGGTCAAGCTAAGTCAACTTCGGCCTAGGTTAAGTCAAGTCAAGATGAGTCAGCCCAAACCCAACTTAAGCACAATTAGCCTCCGACTAGGTCAAGCAGAGACGACCTGGGCCTAAGTTGAGTAGGCTCAAGCCCAGGTTAAGTTGAGTTGGCCCGAGTTCAAGTCAAGTTAAGTTAGCTCAAGCTTAGGCGATTCGATTCAACCTCACCCCAAGTCAAGCTAAATAGACACAGGTCTAGGTCAACTCATGTCAACATATGCTTGGGTATAGCAGAGTCGGTTTGGCCCAGAGTCTAGGTGAGTTAGCTTGAGGTTAGGTTGTGTTGAGTTAGCTCGGGTATAGGTCGAGCCAAGTTAGCCTAGACAAGGTCTAGTCGAGTCAACCCATACTAAGTCTATTCATGTGGTTCGGAACCAGATTTATTTGTGTCGTCCTAGGCCCAATTCCAGCTGAGTCAGCCTATTCATGGTGGGGCTAAGTCACTCGGTCCTAGGTTGAGCCTAGTTAGCCTGAGCCAAGTTCGAGTTAAGTCGATTGGGTTGAGGTCAAGCTGAGTTGTCCCTGGCCTAAGTCGAGTTAAGTCGACTAAAGCCCAGGTTGAGTCGAGTTGGTCCAGGCCCATGTCGAGCAGAGTTGGAACAGTCCCAGGTCGAGTTGAGTTGCCCGAGGATAGGTGCAATCATTTTGGGTTTGTTTGCAAGTTTGGTGAGTTTTCATGCCAAAAGTCATGAAATTTTAACCAGAACATTTTTTAGCCGTATTGATGGGAAACAATAACAAAATGATCGAAAGTTATATGGAGAAGGTTTAAGTGCAAAACCTAGTTATCTTGAGTTGGTTTTCAACTTCAACAGGCTTTCATATTAGACCAGGTTAGGCCAAGTCGAGCTATGTCTCTATTAGACTGAGACATTGGGCCTACATCAGGTTCAGGCCATGTTAAGCTTAGTTGAGTTAATCCAACATCAGGTCGAGCTCAGTACGCTTGACCTCACATTCAGCTTAGTTGTGTTGGGCCCAAGTTAAGTCAAGTCTAATTGAGATTAGGTTAGGTTGTGCCGAAATCGAGTCGAGCTTGGGTCGAATCGAGACATATATAGAGCCTACATTGGGTGGGATTATGTCAATCTGAGTTGACAAAATGGATTTAATCTAAGATTTAATCCAACTTAATTTGAATTCAAAAATCCAAATCAATTTAATCTAGTTAAAATGGTTATGGATTTTAGATTCAATCTATTTTATTGGGTATGGATTAATCTAGACTAGATTTTGAAAATTTTAATCCATGATCACCTTAGCAAGAGAAAATAGTGTATATAATATTTGTAGAAGAAGTTAACAAAATCAATTTCAAATTGGGAAATATTATTGTTGTTGAGACACTAGACAGTCTAGTCACCTCTAGCTGGTCTAAGACCTCACTAAATGATCCTATATAAGTAGTCTATAAGATTTTAATAAAAACAAACGCTATAATATATGAAATATTTACTAACAAAGTAATTTTCATGTGCAGAGGTAAGAAAAGGAAAAACATTAATAAGTATTATTGTGTGTTCAATATATTAGACAATCTTATTATCTTTAATGTGTTAGATGATCTATCAAGCTAAGTCCAATAGGAGTTGTTAATTTTGAATTGTGATGTCTATATCTTTAATGTTTATTAATCAATAACGAACTTTGTATTAATCTTGTAAAATGATTTAAAATGAAAGATTGACTTCAACATGTTATATATATAAGTTTAGAAAGAATTCGGAACTTAACCTTCAAAACAAGTCTTTTTTGAAAGAAAAATGTATTTTTTTTATTTATATGACTATGATTAATTATAATTAATTTACTTTTTTTTCTAATATGTTTGAATTGTTTTTATAAGCACATTAAAGCACAAGATAAAAAAAAAAAAAAATCTGCAGATGAAGATATGTTTTAAGAAAATGTTGAAAAAAAATTGATGATCAACTGTCATATTTTTAGTGCTTAAATAAAGAGAAAGAAGAGAATGTTGAAGATACATAAACCACATACAACATTTGTTTAGAAAAGATTTATTATTCCTATTTGTTAAGTATAACATTTAATATATCATGCTATAAAGAAAACTCTATAATTTTTTTACTATAAAAAGTCTTATTTTTGTGAGTTTTAATTGTGTTCTCTTTAAGAATGTTTTTTATTAGCTTAAGAGTGATTTTGATACCAAAAAAAATTAAAACTGATAAAATCAGGAATGATTGGTATATTCTAGATAAATTAATATATTCATATTAACCTAGAGAAATTGATATACTTATTATAATAAATTATTTTTTTATTAGTGAAATCTCTTAAACTATCTACTTGAGAGATCTCGACATAACTCATATTTTAGATTCAACCGGTATAAATTTTGTTGTGATATTTGTTTTATCTGTACTAATCAATATAGTCTAACCTAGTTTACTAGAAAAAAATAGCAGACAAAATCTGTGCAATCCGCTTCTAGAATTAATTATTTCAATAATTATAACTATACTATTTATAATATCTATATACTTTCATTTTAATTCGAGCACGTGCGTCATAAAAATTCTAACTGGTTACATATTTAAAATATTTGAAGACTTCATAAATGGATTAGTGAAGATATTGACATGTTGATCCTTGCAATAGAGAAAGATTTGATGGCTGTGAATAAGATTTTTTGTCTAACACGGTCACAATCAACTTCTAAATGTTTTGTCCTCTCATGAAGCTACTATCAAATGTTTCAACCGCAAAATCCTCGCATATATGATGTGAATTGTGACCTTGTAATTGACTTTGAACTTGACCTGAGAACAATAATTTGCATTTTTCTTTCCCATGAAACCAGATTTCCACTCAAAAAATGTAACAACCTGAAGTGGATCATGTACCACCTGCATCCCCCTGTCTCTCTTCAATAATCTTTTTAACGAAAAGAAATAAATTTGACAAATAATTTATATTTTAATCTTCTGTTAAGGTGAAAAAGTAGTCTCACATAACCTAATTTTTAGGACAATGCATTAAAAAGAAAATAGTATGATGCCGCGACTTCATTAATTATCGCATGTTCGGATACACAAGTTACAATACAAGTTTTTATAATGATAGTATATTACTTAGATAATATAAAAGAATTTTTCCACAAAAACAGAACAATTTTTCTTCACTCAACTGGTAATTTGTTTAGTATAGACACCAAAGTAATTAACATGGCTATATTTATAGCTCATCATCAGTTTTAAGTATTAACTCCTTGTGCACGATCGATCCTTCCCTTTATGCTCCTACGTACAGTTCTTGTTTGTGTTCTGAATTGCAAACCTCATGCAGCAAGTAGCCTCTGAATATCCTTCTGCAAAAATAAAACAAAAAACAGGTTAATCGTAGAATCTTTTTGATAGCTTTAGTATCTATTCTCAAATAACTTGTCTCATATATACATGTAAGAACAAATATATAGTTTCCTTTTAACAGTAATTCACTCCCAAAATCCAATATAGAAGGCTGATCTAGAGTAAAACAAAGACCAGACTCAGGGTAAATCATCTGCGTTGGTGTTGGTTTTATTTGCCTAATGACTTCCCATGGTCTCTTTCAGAATTCTTGGGCTTAATATCCCTCTCCTAATATCTTCAATGGATGCAGCCATTTTTGATAGAGGTACAAGAAGCTATAAGAAAACCTAGTACTAAAACTAACAGTTATAGCTACCAAGTAACAAACTCATTTTCTGCTGCTCTTAAAAGCCTTGGAGCATTTTCAGTGATACAGAATCATGCCAATTCAAGATGTATCACACAATTCAGATAATACGAATCATTTGCTTACCAAATCTTATTAACTTGAGCCATTTAGAAGTTTTATTTGTGCCAAAATTTACTGGCAGAGGGTAACTTTATTTAGAAGTGAGCCACTGAAAAGTGTATCCTTAATATCTCAAGATCTAGGGCCTATTTCAAAGCAAAAATGTGCTGAAAATACGTTACTTGGGTTTGTTAGAAACCTACTTACAATGAATGTAAGTGAAAACTGCCGAAACCATTCAGCATGCAAGAGGTTACTGACTACATTAAGCACAAATTACTTCATTAGGCACTTAAAATATCCAGTTTTCAAACATCAAATTCCAGTTTTCAGCACCAATTCAGTGATTGGTAGGGGAAGGAAACAGAGGGAGTGAAAGTAGGTAGGTGAGATAAGGATGAACATAAACAGAGTGGAAATATGTGTTTTTTGGTTTAAGAGAAATACTAGAAAAATAGAGTGGAAACGGGAAAGAGAACAAAAAATTAATAATCATCACTTGAGATAGATAAAAGAGACCATATTTGAGAGACCTTAACCACACCTCTCTTATGTTCTCATATTTATATTGATAGAAATTTTGATACAATGTGTAGAGGGAAGAGTAAAGATCAAAAACCAGAACTAAAACTAGAGTCCTAGTTACAAAGATAGGTACAATTCATAAGTACAACATATAGTACTTCTCCAAAAAAGCTACTTATATTTAATACTTAAGAAGTAAACTTTAAATCTAACTCAACCTTACAAAACCGGCTTGTAAAGTAAGATTTGCACCCACTTATATACCATGAATTGGCCTTATATCTAGTTGATGTGAGATCTCCAACACTTAGGTGAGATATTCTAGTATCATCATTCTCTATAATGACTATTCTCTATAATGACTATATCATTAACATACACTATTAAGTAGACACGTTTTCTAAGGGAGCTATGATAATAAAAAACTAAATAATCTACTTCACTATGTTTCAGCCCAAAGGTTTGGCAATGGCTACATTTTTCATACCAAGCACATGGTGATTGCTCGAGACCATAGAGGAGCAACACAACTTACATTCCTCTTCTAGATCTCCATGAAGAAAAACGTTTTTAATATCAAGTTGATGGAGTGGCCAATGACAAATAACTGTCATGGCAAAGAAAAGACGAACAATTGTCATTTTGGCAATTGGAGAAAAAGTATCACTATAATCAAGGCTATATAGATCTTGGTGTATTCTTTGGCAACTAATTGTGGTTTGAGACGATCACATTCACCATTGGGGCCAACTTTAGAGGCATAAATGCATCGACATCCAATTGTTTCTTCCCAGGTGAAAGGGTAACTAACTCCCATGTGCTATTATGGTCAAGAGTCTGCAGCTCTACAATCATGACTTGCTGCCATTCAGGATGATGAAGTGTTTCATTCACATTTTTGGGAATAGTAATAGAAGACACAGAGAATATAAAAGAATGATACGAAGTAGACAACCTATTATATCTAAGAAAATTATAAATAGGATGTGGATTACTGGTAGAACAAGTACCTTTCGAGAGGGCAATGGGTCGAGCCGAATCATCATTACTAGGAGTTGTGGTATTGAGTGACGATTGAGAAAGAACTTCATAAAGAGGATTCACCTTAGAGCATTTTGTGTCATGCATTGGTAGGTAAGAAACGGATGTGATGATGGTTCAAGAGGATTATGAACAAGATTGTGATTGTCAGGAGCACAAGGGACAATAGACTTAACTAATGGTACAGGGAAGATCTACTGGGTAGAAGAAACATCTTGGACAGGCGAAGAGAAGAAAGGAATCTTGGCTTCAAAAAAGGCATGGATGTCACACGCCTAGCAATGTTAAATTTGCGGCACGTGGAGCAACGTTTGCTTCAAAGACTGGTGGGGTTCGTCATTGCCTAGAGAGACACTCCAAATCCGGTGGTTACCAGAGAAAATTGTGACAACAGAGGGCAACGGTTGGCAGAGTCAGGATCAACCCACTCTAATACCAGCATAAGATAGATAAAAGAGACTATATTTGAGAGAGCTTAACCACACCTCTCTCATGTTCTCATATTTATATTCATAAAATTTTGATATAATGAGTCGAGGGAAGAGCAAAGATCAAAAAGTAGAACTAAAACTAGAGTCCTAGGAATAGGTACAACAAATAGTAGTTTTCCAAAACAACTACCTATATTTAATACTAATTCTAACACATTTTTATAAATAATAAATATATAAAAACCTCCGAGGAAATTACTCTTCGTGTTTGACATACTGATATAATGAAGTAAAGAGAGAGAGCAAATTGGGCCACGAAATACAAAAATAATCAATTATGTTGCAATCCATATCAACAATGAACACTTCACTGTCCTTGTCACTGTCCTTAGCATGATTCATTTTGTGAAGAAACAAATAGGTGCGAGATTTGCACCTTTTTATTTCTTCGCTCATCCAGTTTCACTAAACCAAATAGGGCATGTTTCCCAACATCTCTTCATTTCTTTGCTCTTCCCTACCTTCCTCCTCTCTTCAACACTACCAAACAGGCTGTAAAAGTTTTAACACTGAATTTTTTCAGTGCTAAATTTCCCAGTATTAACACATACTCTATAACTATTACCATCAATCTTGTGTCGCAAGTTGCAAAGCACAATGACAAACTTCGCTAGTTAATTAATTTCTATTGTAAAAATTAGAACCTAGACATTTCCTTTTGAGGGGATGCTTAACATACCTCAATTTGGAAAGGCGACGTTGTTGGTGGGTATCTTTCAACAACTTTACCATTTTTATCAACCAAGAATTTCTCAAAATTCCACTTTATAAGATCACCCAGAAAGCCTCCAGCACTTGATTTCAGAAACTGGTACACTGGAGCCGTAAATGGTCCATTGACATCCACCTGTTTTACAGAACTTAATTACTTTGTTTACTTGTGCTTTAAACTGTTCTGAACTGCTGACTGAAGAAACATTATCAAACCTTGTCAAAAATTGGAAATTCTGCTTTATATCGAGTGCAAGCAAACTGCTTAATTTCTTCATTTGATCCAGGCTCCTGCATACCAAATTGATTGCAGGGGAAAGCAAGAACCTCCAAACCTGAAAAGAAGCAGTATATTGGAACTAGATGCGTATTGCTGAGAAAACATAATAATTTAAAATTAAAAAGCTTAGGACCATATTCATAAAAACAACAAAATGTAAAATTGCATAAAAATCACTTCTGAATCTAACCATTGCAAGTATTTTAATTTTGCAAAAACAAAATCACCAAAGTTCTGCAAATATTAAGACCAGAAATTATAAGGCCAACACTGACCCATGTTCCACCATAGATTAACATTGTCATTCTACCCATTTTAATAAAAAACATAAAGGCATGCTTGGTAGACAGAGATAAAAGAATGCAGATTGAAAAAAAATGAGCAGCTACAATAGGCATTCTATCATTTTGTAAATTCTTCCACACCAACTAGGAATGAAAAGCATTATCCAGTCCAAACAAAAGAAAGGAAAGTGAAAAAAGTTTCACTTTCACCCTCCTACCTAATCAATTTGTAAATTCTTCCACCCCAACTTAGAATGAAATGAAGTATATAGTCCAAACAAAACATAGGAAAAACGAGAACTTCCTCACTTTCAATCCCCTACGTAACTCTTCAAATTTCCATTTTCCCTAACATGCACACAGAGCACCCTTAACTTAGCTACAAAAGATGGAGTTTTTATTCCTGGATTCTACCCTTCTTCTGCAAGAAATTCACTCTGGTCTTCATCATATGAAGAAGGAGAAAAGTAATGCATAAAATTCTACATAAAATTTGTCATTATTTTCAAAACATGTTGTCAAATAAAATAATTCATTAAAACAAGTATTCTTTCTTTGTCAGCCATAGAAGGTTCTCATACTTAAATTAAATCCAAAGTAACAATCAAGTGGAATAAACTGCAGAACATGAGTTTACAGGTTCTGCAGTATTTTTCATCATAAACAATCCATTAAACAGGTAAAAACAGCAAGATAGTTTGTCAGCAGACTTTGTATAATGCATCACACAGGGAAATCAATATACATTGTAAAATCATAATCATATTTTAAGTGACCATATCAATAGAACGGTGTAAGTAAGAGAATAGAGTTAACAAGTGAGAAAGAGACCCCAGTTAGTAACATCGGTATCCAATCTAAAGTTACCAATAAATTGGGCATGAAGTCACATAGGCAGGAGGGACATACTTCTCTCGTAGTTTTATACAGTACCCAACAAGAATAGAATGATTTGCACAAATAGATAGGTTCATAAACCAAGAAGATACATTAGCCAACACCAAGTAAAACATGAACAATCGTCATTCTCAGAAATATAAAGAACATACACAAATAGCAATAGTCTGTACGAGACATACCTTGATTCTTATACTTTTCATACAAACGAGACAGCTCCGAGTAATTCGATGACGTCAAACCACTGTCATAGGAAGGAAATGTATTAAATGGCATCAGAACAGACAAGAAAGTTTGACACAACTGTTAGCTTTAACCAATTTGGTTTTAAGATACAGAAAATTCTAAGAAAAAACTAATGAGGAAAACTAAGGCTTCATCAGACATATTGAACAACATATCTTCCTTGAACAGTTCACAACTCATACCATCGTGAAGCAACATTGACAATCAATAGAACCTTCCCCTTAAATTTGTTAAGAGGGACATCCTTTCTGTCGATATCCTGCATCATAAAATATAATACAATATAATATATACCCAAAACACATAACTAGTAAAAATAATAAAATATAAAACCTTCCATGTCTAAATCTCAAAAAATCTCAAAAAGGTATCCCCCTTCAGTAAAACTATCCATAAAAATAAATTGTCATAATAAAAAAATTTATCGACACCCCACTTCTCAAATTCAAATTCCAAGGTTGACCCAATTCTTTTCAAGTAAAAGGGTTGTGGAAATTGAAATTAAAGATGGTACCTTGACAGTAAAATCATAAATGGTTTTTTCTGTGGCAGCCCTTGCATTAACTGAGAAAGACCTAGGCTTTATGAAAAGCCTGGGAAAGGTTGATGAGGTTTGTAGGGAAAAGGCAGGATGGAAAAAGGTTGAATTGGAGGAAGCAAGAGAGGATTTGATGAAAGGAGAAGAGGGAGAAGTTGGTGTGGTTGTTCTAGCATGAGTGAAGTCATGGAGGGATGTGAAGAAGGAGGTGGAGAAAGCCATGGAGGACATTTTTGGTGGTTGGGAACTGAAGAGACTTCTCAAGTTTGGTCCTTTTGTTAATTGGAACATGGAAGATAACTTGTGTCTCAGAGAATGGAGATGTGTGTATCAAACATTCGCAAAGGAAATAATAATAAAAAAAAAAGTATGTGTGTAAAATTGTGTTAGTGAAGAATATAAAAATGACAAAATTATTTGAATTTTCTAATTTAGATTTATTTTATTTTATTTTCATAAGTATATTTTTATGTCATATCACTACTAATTTTGCAGTTCTAGAAATACACTTTAAATGTGGTAATTGTACAAATTCAAAAAAATTTCATACATTTATGTAAAAAAAAAAAAGTAGTTTACATGTAGAAATGAAAATAAGTTTAACTAAACTATTATTTATCATTGGAAGCAATAATTAACACTGCTGGGATTTTGAGATTTTAACATTAATCCTGTTAAATTATGAAAAATATTTTTATAAAATTAAGTTTATTTAACAAATAATAAGTTTTAATTCATAATACAAAAAATAGAAAAAAGTCAATTAATTGAATAAATACGAATATTCGTTTTTTTATTATTACATTATTTTTATAATATATTAAAAATAGATATGTACTGACTTAAATATTAGACATGCTGTATACACGTAAAAGAGAAAACGGGTTTGTGTATAAAAAGAATAGAGCTTATAATTTTTTTTATATATCTTCAATATTACATTCTTGTAGCATATCAAAAACCGAGAGTTTGTCTTTTAAAGATAAAAATAATAATATATGTTTTAACTTTTAAAATTAATAATGATAATATATTAAAATTATATGTAATATAAAAATATAATCATTATTTTTTATCTAACCTTGCATAATTAAAATTAATATAAAATAGTTTGTTTTAAATATATTTTAAATCCCTACAAATATTGCTCCGTGTTACTTTAGTCTCTATAATTTTTTATATTTTTAAATATTTAACATTCTACTAATACCTTTTCAGTTCTTATTATTAATATAAACTTAGTGTCAAATGTATAAATATTAATTAAAAATTATTATTTTGAAGCACATTTCTTTAATCAAGTTATATATTCAATATCTGCTACAAATAAGATAATGACATATGATTTTATCAAAATACTATTTAATTTACACAACAAACAGACAATTGAATAGTATTTTTGAATTGATAAAGTATCATAATTAAGCTAATTGGTTTTTTATGGCTTCTACACATTTTTTGTCTATTTCTCTTTTGTATGCCCTATTTTTTCTTTATCCAAATAAACATTTTTTATATTAGTTTAAAATGTGAAAACATTAAGATAATTGAGATTGTTGCTATGTGTGAGGTGTGGCCGAGGTGGAAGGTTTGAAACCTCAAATCAAGATTTGGAGGACTTGTTTGTGTGGTTCATCACTCACCACAATTTTATTTGTCTTCATTTATCACTCTTATAAACAAATATTATTTTGTGGGCTATCTTCAACTTACTATTTTTATAAACACAAATTTGCTCCTTTTTTTTTCTATTTTATTCTATCTACAAGCTTGGTCTCCCTATTTAAAAATAAAATAGAGACATAAATTTTCTTGTTATAAAAAACCAACAATGTTATTTATATTAATTATTTATATTTTAATTAATTAAATAATTGTATGATACTATATATATATATATATATATATATATATATATATATATATTATGTGAGTGGTTTAATGAAGCAAAAATATTAAAAAGAATAGATGTTATAAAACTTTTAAAATAAAATTATCAAATGCTTCTATTTTAAAATAGAGATACCCATTTTGTTTCATCTTTTACTCATACTAGATATATACAAGTTCTTTTAGGAATTTTTTAAGTACGATTTGGATGGTTTTCAAAGTATATGCAAATTTTGATGGTATCCAAATATATAAATTTGATAAATTACTTTTTAGAACAAATTTTAATGGGATTTAATGTCTTTTTAATGTGATGTAAAATATGGTATTCATCAAACAATTTTCCAAACTCTTTTTCTTTTTTCATTTGCGTGATTTTTTTCATCCATCACAAATTATATCTTCTCTCTTAGATAAAAACAATATAAATATTCATTTATTATAATAGTTAACTTTCCTTCCAAATATAATATTTTAATAAAGATTATAACTTAAATTTAATGTTCACAAGAACAAGAACATGAAAATCTTAAGAGAGTTAGAATTAATTAACTATTAAAGAATTGAAAAAAATTGAATAATATAATTAAATATAAACATGAAAGAAACATGTCTAAAAATGGAAGGACGTTATGATGGAAACTTCAATTATTTATATTTCAACGTGTAATGTTATTCTTATTAGTTTTATTGCTTTAAATTGTATTATTTTTATTATATATTACTATTTTTTTTTCGTTTTTTCCCTTCCCTCTTTTAACATGTGTGATCCCTTCATCATTAACATCTCCATTGGTTTCTTCATTCTTTTTGGTAATGCATATGTATTAAAATTACATAAAATTAAAAAAAAAATTACAATAGGAAAACATCATCTTCCACACAAGTCATCTCTATACTACGTGACCAACACTCACTATCCACATAAATAGATACTAAAAACTTAAATCTATCTTTTTGTTCCACCATCATAACACTTCCACTTAAGCTAATACTATGTGACAAAAACCTAGTACACCACATCCAACCTCTTTGTTCCACCATAACAGTATAGGGCACTATCTTCCACACAAGTTAGCAAAACACTATGTGACAAAAACCTAAAATGTAGTTTGTGGTTTCTATGTCTACTCAGTGAAAGTTATTCCATATAAACGTGGACCTATGCAAGCTGGTTGTTTTTCTTCAAGGTTTTGGAAGAGAACATTCATAAAGAAAATAACTTTTGAAATTTTTATATTTTTCAAAAAAAAAATATTGTCCAGAATAAAATTATCAATAAAAATATATTTTGAAATATGGATATCAAATTACATTTAGAATGTAAAATTTAAAATTAATTTTTTTGACTGCTTTTATAAAATAATTTCTTATAACAAGTTAAAATTTATTCAGGAATATTCTATTCTAGAACTAGAAAACTAAAAAAGTTTCTGATTTAGCTTACGGAAAAGCTTTGAAATGAGGAAAATAAGTTGGAGGATCTAGTGAAAACGTTTTAGAGAAAGTGGAATGCAATCACTTGCATAGCTTCCCATAGATGTAAAAGCTTGAAGAATTTGCACAAATTCCTTCCTCAAAACATCTTCCTTTGGATTATTGTTCATTGATAAATTTTTAAAATTTATATTTTAGTCCCTTTAAATATATTTAATACACTCTTTTAACTATCAAATATGTTTTTTTTTTGTCTAAAAAAAACTACTAAAGACTTTGACTTCTTAGTATAGAAAACTTTTTTTAAATTTTTTAACCTTAAATATAAGCATTTTATTAAAAACAAGATTTTATTGTAAGTATAATAATTAAAAAAAACTTAAATAATAATTTATTATTTACTGGAGTATATTATGAAGAAAATATTAAAATGAATCATAAAATAATAGATAAAAATATTTAATTATATTTAAAACACAAATTATACTAAATAAAATATGAATTATAAGATAGGACGGATATAAACGACTGGTGATATAGAACGACTTACATGATTATAAACATAAACATTCTCTTAAAACCAAATTAAATCTACTTTGAACTGATTAAACATTTTTTTCCAAAGTAAAAATTTTAATTTAATCCATGTTAAGTCTAAAATATGACGAGTTCTTCCTGCACCCTAATAAAAATTTTAATGTCACAATTGTCTTTATGGAAATTAATGAGAATCGGATGACACCCCATCCGGTTATTATTTGAAAAAAAATTGACAACTGGATGAGCAGGCCATTCGGTTGTATTTTTTTTCAAATGACTACCGGATGGCCTGCTCATCCGGTTGTTAATTTTTTTTCTCAAATGACAATCGGATGGGGGTGTCATCCGGTTCTCATTTCCAAATCAAAATGATAACCGGATGAAACTCATCCGGTTCTTATAGTCCAAATCAGAAAATTAATCCGTTCACCGTCAAGAACACCCCAAATGAAACTTTAAGTAAGGGCTCCAAGCCTAATGAGACTTCATATTCACTGTTACTCCATTGTTATTCCAAGGTTGGCAATGTCAAGGGGATAGAGGCAATTGAGAAAGAAATTTATGATGGTCATGTCTTGATTTGGGGTTTAGGGCGTTTTTGACGGTAATCAGATTAATTTTTCGATTTGGACTATGAGAACCTGATGGGTTTCATCCGATTATCATTTTGATTTGGAAATGAGAACCGATGACACCCCCATCCCATTCTCATTAATTTTCATAAGGGCAGTTGTGGCATTAGTTTTTTTATTAGGGTGTAGGAAGAACGTATTAGGGTGTAGGAAGAACTTGTCCTAAAATATATGGATATAAGAACAATCTATAACTAAATCATGGCAATTGCTTCCTGTACCCCATAATTGCTTCCTGCACCCCATAAATTTTTCATAATTTCACAATTGCCCATGCCTAGGGAAAGTTAGGTTTTTTGTGGATTTGTGAAAATGGAGAAGAGTGGTGGTGGGTGACGGCAAAGGAGCTACAACGGTGACGACATTGAAGGCTAACGACGATGAAGTGTAAGGCAGAGTAGTGGGGTGACACGAAGTAGCAGGGCGATGACGGAGGTGTGACAGAGGAACAACGGAAAAGTTTGGAGCAACGTTCGATGGAGGGGGTGGGTTTTTTCTTAAACTGCAGAAATCGTTTTCCATAAGATTTTTAGAAAATATTTTCCGTAGTTAATTTTTTTTTTAAAAATAGCCTTCATTACGAAAAACCTTTTTCGTAGTACGAAAAGTCTCTTATGGAAAATGTTTTCCGTAAGAAAACTTTTCTCTTATGGAAAACGTTTTTCCTAAGAAGACTTTTGTCTCATGGAAAACATTTTTCATAACAGGAGAAGTTGCTTACGGAAATTACTTTTCATAATGTTGTTCTCCTTCTACGCCATAACGTGAATGTCCTCTTATGAAAAACATTTTCCGCAAGCAAGTCCTCCTTCTACGGAAAACGTTTTTCATAAGCTCTCGTCCTCACCACTAACAACAAATTTTTCTTATGGAAAACATTTTCTGTAATTACCTTCTCCTCTTAAGGAAAATGTTTTTCGTAGGCACTCATCCTTACACCCTCACTTATTAAAAATGGTTTCTGTACACAATAACCTTCTACGGAATACGTTTTCCATATTTCAGCCACCCACATTTTATTACGGATTTTGTTTTCCGTAAGAGGTTATTGTTAAACGAAAAATCGAATCACACCAACTCTGCACCCCTACACCACGCCTAAACCATGCAAAATGAAAACAACTTACCTACGAAAGCTGCCGGAGAAGTTTCGTTACAGCACCCTCTACCACTTTCATTCACCGGAAAACCTACAATCACCACCCACTCACTGAACCACTTCCTCCCTTTGTATATTCTGTCAAGGGCACTTTTGGCATTACAAATAACTGATGAGATGCAAGAAGCAATTGTGGGGGGTGCAGGAAGCAATTGCTCTAAATCATCCTTCCACACAATCACTCAAAGGCAATTGCTTCCTGCACCCCCACAATTGTTTACTGCACCTCATCAATTTTTTGTAATTTCATAATTGTCCTTGCTAGAATATTCAAAGGGAAAGTTAGGGTTTTTGTGGTTTTGTGAAAACAGAGAAGAGGGTTGGTGGATAACGATGAAGGAGCTACAACAGCGATGACATTGAAGGCTAACGATGATAAAGGGTGAAGACGAAGCAGCGAGCGATGTGGAGGAGCACGACAACAATAGAGGAGCAGTGGAGGAGCAACTAGAAGCTTTGAGCAGTAGAGATATTTTGAGAGGTAAGCCTTCGTTTTTTTTGTAAAGCGTTGTTTTGATTTGAAAGTATGTATTGTTTGATGGATTTGTTTAATTTGGTTGGATTATTTTGATTTGGTATTGGTTTAATTTGGTGAAGCATTGTAACGAAAGAGGTGTTGTAACGTTTGACAGAGGGGATGGGATTTTTTTGAACTACGAAAATCGTTTTCTATAAGATTTATGGAAAATGTTTTCCGTAGTTAATTTTAAAAAAAAAAGTGTTCATTACGAAAAACCTTTTCAGTAAGTCATTTACGAAAAACGTTTTCCATAAGGTTTTATAGAAAAGCTTTTCCGTACAATCCTTACGGAAAACGTTTTCCATAAATGGCTTACGGAAAAAGGTTTCCATAATGAACGTTTATCTTGAAACAAAAAAATTAACGTTTTCATGCGATTGATTATTGGTGGATTATGGTTTTCTAACTTTGTTTTGATGCAAATGCCTTCAATAATAGTATTTGGAATGGGAGTAGGAATCCCAATTGGGAGTACTTTGTGTATGTTGTATAATTTAGGTGAAGAAGATACAAGTCATTTATTTTTTACTTGTGAAGTGTCTAGGAGTTTATGGAATAGGTGTGGAGGGTGGCTAGGGGTGCAATTTGTACACCATTGTTCGGCTAAAAAGCACTTTATGGGTTTTTGTGCTTTTCAGATTGGTAGGAGTGGGACTGGTGTGTGGGTAGTGTTATGGCTGACAATAGTGTAGTCTATTTGGAACTTAAGAAATGATATTGCTTTTAAGGACAGGGTCTAATATTGTAGAGGTTTTCTCTACAATTCAAGCTAAAACATGAGCTGTTATAAGAGCTAAATTTAAGAATTTTTTTTTCTTATGTTGATTGGGTTATTGCACCTTTGGAATGCATAAAAATGTTGAAAGACTAAGAAAGCAGGTAGTAGTGGGCGTGAGTGGTGAAATTGTTCTCTTTAGTTTATTACTATAAATGTCATAACTTGACTTTAATATTTGCAAGTTCTAAAGTCTTGTGGATGCAGTGGTGCTGAGTTATGATGCATAACATAAAAGTATAACCAGGGATGTTATTCTTCCTTTGTTTGGCTCAATTAAAAATATGTATTTGCCTCATAATTTCTGGACAGTGGTGATGTTGTTATGGAGGATTTATTAGGGGTTAATTATATTTTTTTGATGTATGATGACCTACTTGAGGTTGAGGTCTTATCTCATGTAAATGAGGTCCTGTATGTTTCTTTTTCTGTTGGTAGGATGAATATGGGGTGTATTTTTTAGGGTTGAGGCTATATATCCTATGTGTGTGCGCTTTTGTGTATGTGTCTGCGTTTTTATACATAAGTTGGGGTAACCTTATTACCCTTATTTGGAATGGGGAATCAAGCGTTTTATTTCACCATACATTATTTATTTATTTTACATTATTGACAGTTAAACATCATGTTATTATTTATTTTACATTATTTGTAGATCGTCACGATACAATCTAGTTACTATGTTAAAATAGTGTAGTCTATTTTACATTATTTGAGACTATTGATTATTGTTTTTAGGTGTTTGTTACTAGACAGCATAATGGTGAGGACGCAGGGTGAAGGATCTCAATCAAATCGTGTACGACCTACTACTTCAGTAAGACATAGAGATCGTGGTGGTCCTTCAAATATTGTTGAGGAGGAAGCTAACATTGAATAGAATGTTGAGGAACATGTTAATGTACAACCTCAAGGATATCCTAGAGGCCCATATGATTTGTCGTTGTTAGAAGGTTATGAACACCACTCTGGCTATGACATTGTGGAGTGGTGTGGTAAGTTATTTTGATAATTTAAATGATGGAAAATTGTAATTAATATTTGAGTTATAATTATTTGATGAAATATAATTGTAAGTAATGTTTGTATATTATAAGCTTCAGGAAACACAACTCCTATTGCATTCAAGGCAAGATCTTTATCACTTACTATTACCTTAGGATATCAATCAACTCTCACAAACAACCCTTCCAACCTCTCAAGGGCCCAAACATAGTTGTTTTCACGTTCTGCTTCAACTAAAATAAATGCCACATAAATTGTTAGCCCCGTTGACGTCACACCAACAATTTCAAGTAATGGAAGCCTGTACCTGTTTGTCTTATAAGTACTATCCATTATTAATACAATGTGAAATGAATTTAGTAATTTAACTGAATCTAGGTGTGTCAAAAACAAATCTTGCACCACATTTGTGCCTTGATTAAACCTACACCAATGCAGAGACATGTCTCACTCAAGCAACATCATCAAATGTCATTTCTTTTCTGTGACATCGTTCTTCTCTTCGATATGTATTCATAGCATTATAAACTTGTTTTATCGTGGTCACATTTTTCTCATTATACTTCTTTAAAGTTAACAAAATATTTCTAGGTTTAGGTGAAATCTTAGTCATATCAATAAGCGTGCTCTTTTCGTCATTTGTCAACCTACCCCGTATATGGATATCCCACCAAAGTTTTTGACAAGTCATGATTGTGAGATCCACAGAGTAACTTCAAAATGGACACTTCCGAAATAGGCAAATATGGAAGCTATTTTCAGATCCGAAATTGGCTTTCGGATTTGCCCATTCTGGAAGTATTTTTTCTTAAAAAATGAATTCTGGGATAGGTAATTCCGAAAGTCAATTCTAGATTCAGAAATAGCTTCCGAAACTGCCTATTCCAGAACTGAATGTGTAGACAAATCATTATATTATTAATTATGTTATTATATCATTGCCTATTTTAAAATTTCCTATTCTGAAAGTAAATCATTATATTATTAATTATCTTATTATATCATTGCCTATTTTGAAATTTCCTACTCTGAAAGTGAATATGTCAAAATAATTATATCATTGTCTATTTAAGAATTCCAAAATAGGCAATAATATAATGAGACAATGATATAACTCCATAATAGATAATGATATAATTATTTTGATATAATTCCAGAATAGGTAATGATATGATTATTTTGATATAATTTCAGAATAAACAATCATATAATTATTTTGATATAATTTCGGAATAAACAATCATATAATTATTTTGATATAATTCTAGAATAAGCAATGATATAATTATTTTGATATAATTTCAGAATAGGTAATGATATAATTACGTTGACACCTTCATTTCTAAAATAGCCAATTTTAGAATAGACAATGATATAATGAGATAATTAATTATATAATAATTTTTTGACACCTTCACTTTTGGAATAGACAATTCCGAAAGTTATTTCTGATTCTGAAATTGACTTATGAAATTATCTATTTCAGAATTTATTTTTACAAAAAAGTATTTTCAGAATAGATAAATCCGAAAGTTAATTCTAGAAACTATTTTCGGATCTGGAATTGGCTTCCAGATTTACATATTCCGAAAGTTTTTTATTCGTTTTTAAATAATACACAATGGTCTTTTTAAATGGTGCAGTTTGGAAAAAATTTAAGAACTGGGAGGTGTCTCAAGAAACCTTAAAGGTGGAGGAAGAAGCAGTCCAAAAGAAAACACCACGGTGATCCCAACTCCACACTTACAAAGACACCCTACCCAAAATCAAACCATTACATAGAGAACTTGCATTAGAATTTGAAACAAAATTACTTTTCTTACTTTAATCTTGTTTTTTCTCTGAAAAACTACAACTTCGTAGGAAGAATGAATTAAGAACACTAAATGCACTCCTTGATCAACTCAAAAATCAAGGAGGAAACTTATCCTAAGCAAAAAAAATACTTCACACTCTTATGACTAAAACTATTGGAGACACAATAGAAAGATTAGATTCTTTGGAAAAAAATAAAAGAAAAATGAAAAAAAAAGAAGGAAAAGAATATGGTTCTATTTCTGGTTTTGAAATATAATGTCTCTTATTAGCACCTCCGTCACTCTAATTTCACCCATTGATTCTATTCATTTTGGTTTCCTACGCACTCTTGACCCAAAATATTAAAAGTTTAACTCTTACTTTCTTTTGTTTATTAACTTCTCTTATTCTCAAACCAATCAAAGCCTAAAACAAACCAAACCATTCAAGAACTAAAACCATATACTATTTACACCACCCACATACACTACATTAAACAAATTAAAATTAAACATAATATAAATTTAATTACCATCTTTGAATCATCTCACACAATTAACACACCAAAAACACAACTCGTTACAATTATTCATATTAAATTGTATTGAAACTGAACAGCAACAATAAGATGATCAAAACATTCATATTTTAGTATATTTTGAAATTTATATATATATATATTATTTTTAGTATATATAATAATAATATATATATTATTTTTAGTATATTTTTATCAAAATTACAAAAACATAATATACATAATATTAAATTTGACATAGCATGGAGGTCATGCATTTATTTAATACCACCAAACAAAAGAAATGATTTTTACTTGGAAAATAATTATTTTTTCTATGGATATTATGGTGAAGCCAGCTTTGGCGAAGACTTTGACTTAGAGAAGAGAAGTCTTTGTCCTTCATTAACAACAAACCACACCATGGCAACTACTCATACCACACACATCCTTTACTATGTGTACCCACAATTTTAAATTTTGCTTTTTTTTTATTATTTCTAATTCTATTCTTCACTTCTAAATTATCTCTATCTTTCTCCACCCCCAAAAAATATATTATCTTCTCTCTGCATAATAAATATATTCATATTGTTACATGTCACTGTCTTGTGCAGATATTTTCCTCGTCAATGACTTAGTAAATTCTGCGGAAATTATCAATTTGATTGAAAAGAAGGTTGTTTTGTCTGATCTTGACTGGGTGAGTGAACAGTACAGGTGTGTCAATAGCAGACACTGCTTTTTTTAAAGGAGAACAAAATCAAGAAAATGACAACAAAATTACACCAAAACAACGGATACAGCAAAACTCGTTATATCAATAATTACATATAAAGGATATTATTTTCTCACAATTTTACTTGTTAATATATATCTTCTAATTTATATCAAATCTGCTTTATTCATATTCTCATACTTTTATATCTCTTTTTATTTTTTTTTTCACTTCCTATATTCTATTTATTTTTTATGTTTTTACCCTATTACATCTTGTTTATCTTTTATTCAATCAATAACTTCTCTGGTTTTAAATTTAAATATAACAATATAAAAAAATTATATAAATATATATGCATTAAAAACATATTAAATTTAAAATTAATATACACATTAATAAAATTGTTATAACAGATAAATTTTAACTTAATAAATGGTAATTCTTTTAGGTAAAAGTTTTTTATGTTAATTTTTATATATGTTAACACACTCAAGTTAGTTTCTATTATAGTCACTTTTATCTATATTTGATCAATATATATAAATTAAATAAAGAAATACCTTATAATAATAATAATAATAATAATAATAATAATAATAATAATAATAATAATAATAATAATAATAATAATAATAATAAAATACTAAGTTGATAACTTTTTATATATAAAAACGAATTAATAAGTTTTGATTATGAATAAATCTGTAAATTTGTCACTCATTCTTTTTGTTCCATATACTTGGTTTGCTACTGGACAAGAAATGGACATCAATAACATTCTCGATTAAAGGAAATAAATTTATTGTAAACTCATATACATAAATTAAATTATATATTTAATCTATAAAACAGTATCAAATTGTTTTGTCACAATTAAGGACACGGTATCTTAAATTTTATGTTTTCAAAAAACTTATTTTTACTGAAATTCGCATTCTATTATCTGCATCAAATATTAACTGAGTAATTGGTTGAGACCCTTTCTAAAAGCATGCATGATAAAATATTTTTCTTCAAGCTATGTTTAAGCTTCGAAGAACACATTCAGAAAGATTATCCAATCATATACTTGAAATTGCATGAAAAAGTTCAGTGGATGAACAGTGTCTGACAAATTCAAAGGCTCAAAGCCAGAATAAAGAAATATCAATTCTTTGCCACAAAGTCTTTTTCTTTTCTTTTCTTTTCTTTTTCTTTCTTTATAATAGTGGCGGTAGTAATTGTACCTGTTTCTCTGTTCTCTTCTTCATTCTCTTTCCTTTACCTTTCTGTCTATACTCCAAACTCAACTCCTTACCCTCTTCAAATTTCTGACTGTTAGTACCACTCTTCAATCTTCCCAATATTACTTTGCTCATACTTCTCAAAAGTTCAAACAAAGAAGAAATATTTAGAAGTAAATTCTTATGAACTGTTGTTCATTACATATTTTTTTAACTTTCAAGTTAGAAAAGACAGAATTTTGAGCTGTGAACTCTTATGAGTAATTTATTGTTCATATTATCATCTGGGTATTCCTTGATTATGGATTCTACCCTCTATTGGTCTTTGAATATTGCTTCTTTGCTTTTCTATTAACTGTTGATTAATCTTTATCTTCGTTACTTTCTGTACATTTCTCAGCACAATTAACACTCAAAGAGTTTCCAATTTTTCTTGTGTCATCTTTTCATATTAAGCACTAGTTCTTCTTTATTCAGCTTGAATTCCGTTTGCTCTGTCTTTTTATGTTTTATTTTGGGTTGAAATTTTCTGTTCCTTATTGTGTTGCATGGCTTTAGTTTTAGATCATTCTCTATTCATTGTCGGTTATCTCTTTTTAACCCTGCCACTGAGAAAAGGGAAAAAAGGAGAAAAGAAGTTTAGATGAGCTTTTCTTTGACTGGAGTCTTCTTCTTAGTTCCACTGTCATGCTTGGAAATTATGCCCTCATCATTATCTTTTCTCTTAATTTTTTTTTTTCTGAAGTACTACTGCCATGTACTAGAATAGCAAAAGTTATGCTTCACACTGGTCTCCCCATTTAAGTGTCTTTCAGTTGACATTTTCTTTTACTCTTTCTACTTTCCTTTTTGAAAACAGCTTATTCTTAATTTTTTAATGTACACATTAGATTTGTCTGAGCATCATGGCTTTTCTTTTCTCTGTGAGAGTTATTATAGATAATGATATCCAACTTATTTTGGTGTTGCTTTCTTTAATTTTTCATGCTTGAAGAAATAAAACTAATGCTTGTTTGTTCTGTACAGAAAGAATGGGAACAAATCTCAGCACTCCCAAAACTGAAAAGTCTTCCGATGATGGTGAAAATGAGCATCTTAGATATGGTTTATCATCTATGCAAGGCTGGCGTGCATCAATGGAAGATGCAGTGAGTTTTCACTGGAAAAGTTGCTAGTTAGTTTATTAAATTGATAATCTTGTGTGTAAGAAATACTGAATTTTTTCAGAAAAAACTTCATTAGAATGCTTTTTTTTTTTTTTTTTTTTTTTTTTTTTTTT
>Ga0099824_1002238_pt1 | contig 28234 bp, 9 predicted proteins | sample SiratrowhiteBW_FD_76837 | JGI IMG/M metagenome (GOLD analysis project Ga0099824, IMG submission 76837) | Root nodule microbial communities of legume samples collected from California, USA - Siratro white BW | ecosystem: Host-associated > Plants > Roots > Nodule | place: USA: California... | reverse complement strand
TATATATATATATATATATATTAATATTATTAGCATACTTTGATAAAGATATATTATAAGATTTACATCTTAAATTTATAATCTAAGTTGAACTCTGCCCTTGAACTCTGCCCCTCGCTAATAAAATAACTTAAATACAACGTACAAAAATTTTCAACAAACTATTTTATGGAAAAAAAAATCATTCAAGAATATATTAGTAAATACTTTAATATTTCAGAAATCAAATTAAGTATTTACTCAAAAATTAAAATTTTGTTTTATTTTTTTCAAAATTTAAAATTAATCAGTACATAATTTGTCAATGATATAAAATATATTTTAAAATTTAATCATGTGTATAATAGTACAGTAAAGAAGTATTACGAAATTTCTTAACTTGAGTTCATGTTTCAAATTTGTAAATCAGTTTTGTTAATGTTTTAAGTTTGTAAATGTCACATGTAAATCAAAAAATTCATATACCTATGTAATGTTAAATAATATAAATTTATTGTTTAAAAAATCATGAAAAACTAATCAACTAAATAACTGCCGTTAAATCCTGGTTCAATTAATTAAGTGAATGGAATAAAGTTACAAGGATTTCAACTCAGTGCACTCTGGTTGAAAATTGAAAATTAAGTATTAACAATGTAGTCCCTTGAAACCTACCAAAATCGCCAATAATATAAAATTTTTATTCCTTTTAAACTATCAAATTCTTTGTAAGACAATAGTAAAATTATCTTTTTGAATGTTTATAGTGCATCAAAGATCAAATTGTGTTGATTAAGGAAGAAAATGTACATGTTGTAACATCCTTAAAAAATATCTATTGTATTATAAACTTATGAAGGAATATGTACATAGTTTATAATAAAATCCTTGATCTATTATGTACAAAATATACCTTAAATATACATAAAATATAGATCAACACAAATATTCAAACGTAGTCAAAATAAAAATAATGTTACTTCAACATGTATGTATATTTATTCGTATATACACTACGATCGTTATAATTTATAATAAAAACAATACATACAAATATAAATTATTAAAATAAAATTTCACATAAGAAAAAGTATGTAAAAAAATATATTTCAATTAACAATTCATTTTTATTAACATATCAATATACAATAATCATATATAGATCAATATTAATTTATACATTAAGATATTCAATAAAAAGAAATATCAACTCAGGTCTTATAAAAAATTCATATTAAGTATATTTTAACAATTAATTTAATTCAAGATTTATATTAATAAAGAAATTTAATAGCAATGGATCAGAATAATTTTAGTACAACTCAAATATGCATATAGATATGTTATCTATACATATAAGTCTCTCTTCAACTTCTCATTTCATAATATCTTACTATATGTGACTCATATTATCATTAAAGTAAATGGATCTCTCTTGTAATATATATATTAATGTACATATCAATATTTTAATATATAAATCAAACAATAGTTTAGTATTATATATTATAGATTTGTAGTCACAATGACACAATTTTTATCACTCTCAACAACATTTTTTATAACATTTGAAAGTAAAGAAAAAATAAAAAATTAAACTGAACGAGAAAATATGACTGATTTAGAGTTCGAATTAGTATTATTTTGACTGAAGAATGATTGTCGTATGTTATGTAGATTGGTTTGGTTTTGTACATAACTGCATGATATTGTATAAATATGGCTTTTGTTCTTCACCCAATGATACTTTCTCTCTTTTATATATCTTTATATATTTCTTTTTTTGGTTTTTTCTCTCCTTCATCATGTATTTACATGGTATCAAAAGTCTTTCATGGCTTCTTCACTAGCCGCTACAACTTAGGACTTTTTTTCCGCTTCCCCTACATCATCTTCTTCCTAAGCTTTATTCCACATTCCTTCACAGCTCCAATCACTCTCAAGTTAGATGATGAAAATGATCTACTATGGAAACAATAGGTCTTGACGACCATTTGTGGTCTTAAATTTCATTGGTTCTTAGAGAGCAACTCTATTCCACCTTAATACGTCACTGTTAATGGTACTCATATTGAAAATGAAGATTACATTTAGTATGATCAACAAGATCAGTTGATAATGGCATGGTTACTTGCTTCCATGCATCCCATGATTCTTACACAAATGGTTGGTTAGACTCCTCTGCAAACTGCAGCAATTTGGGCCAAACTGCAAACATATCACATTTCACAAACAAGAATAAAGAAATTGAAGCTCCAGCTAAGAACTCCGAAACACGGTAGGTATGTCTCTGTGTATTTTCTTAATATCAAGAAGACAATTGATGCATTGGTTGCAGTTAGCTCTCCCATGACGATAGAATATCATATTGGATGAATACGATATCTTTATTACTACAATTACATTCCGCTTGGATCCTTATACTGTAACAGATGTGGAGTCCTTATTGCTTGCTTAGGAGGAACTATTGGGTAAACAAATTTCATCTGATAACTTTTTATAGGCAAATGTTACTACAAGAAACTATGTTAATCAAGAATACAAGATTTGTTAATCCCATAAATCAAAATCAGAATAACTGAAATTCAAATGGTCATTCATCCTCTCAAAACTTCAAGATTTTGTGTCAAATTTGTTCTAAATATAGTCATTCCCTTTAGGATGGTTGCCTACCTAAATGTAAGTAATTGCATGGCATTGTATAAATATGGTTTTTGCCTTTTCACCTAATGTACATAATTTATTAATAATACTTTCTCTCTCCTTTATATCTTTCTATCTTTTCATCTACCCCTTTCTTGGTTTTCTCTCTCCTTCATCTTTAATCTTTTACAAATAGTTGGCCTATTCATTAAAAAACATTAATAATGCATTTCTGTATGGAGAATTACAAGAAGATGTATATAGGTTCAACCATAAGCTGCAGATTGTAATCTTGTTTGCAAATTAGGCAGAGTCACTTATGGCCTTAAACAAGTTCCTCCATCCTGGTTCACTAAGCTAAGTACCACTTTAATTTCTTTTGGCTTTTCTTCAACAAAGAGTGATTCCTCTCGGTTTAGAAGTTTACACAGTCTTCTACCTTACAATCTTTCGTAATATTGCTTGGACAACACTTCACACTAAATGGTCGTTTATATTATTTTCTCGGTGTTGAAGCATCATGGACCATGGATTGTAACTTTGCATTTGTCTCTGACAAAATGTATTACATACCTTCTGCAACAAACAACTATGTTGTCTTCCAAACCACAACCAAAGCCCATGATTTTATCATCTTGTCTAACCTAATATGGGTTAACTGTTGTTTTATATGCTTCATTATGCAAGTTAGTTGTTGAATCCTTACAGTATATACTTTCCACTAGACCTGAACTTGCTTATAGTATTAATAAAGTGTGTCAATTCATGCATAACCCACAACAACATCATTAGCCTATTGTTAAGTGAATTTTACATTATCTTGTTGAGACTCTTGACCATGGTCTGCTGCTGCTACGCAAACGCAAGTGTACGCATCTTCAATTGTAAGCTTTTGCAAATGCTGATTGGGGTTCTTAACCCAAATAACAGAAAATCAACATCTGGGTACATCAATTTTCTTAGACAAGTCCAATCTCATGAGCTCCAAACAAACAGAAAGTTGTTCAAAAAGCTCAATTGAAGCAAAGTATCTAACCAATATTTTTGATGAATTTCATCTCACTTTAAAATCGTTTTGCATCTAATCAGACAACATGGATGTTGTCTTATTGGCTGCCAACCCTATAATACACTTAAAGACTAATCATTTTTAGCTTTATTTATATTTTGTTAGAAAATCAATTCAAAATAAGCAATTAACTCTTTAACATATTTCATCCACTAACTAAATAGTCTATACTCTCACAAAATCTTTATCTAAATTGTTATGGAATTTATATACAAAATCCCACCATAAATTTGAGAAGTGATTTTGTACATAACTTTACATAATTGCATGACATTTGTTTCTTCACCTAGTTTAATAATAATATTTTCTTTCTTTTATATCTTTCTGTCTTTTTATCTAACCCTATCTTAATTTCCTCTCTCTCTCTTTTTATCTAACCCTTTTTTAATTTTCTCTGTCATTCATCTTGAATCTATACTTCAAGAAATTAGTTTGACCAAATCAATTTTTATCCAAGCTAAAAATATATTATGAAATGATTTTTATTGAAATAGTTCTATCTAATAAATATATTTAGAAGAATTCATGTATACGTAGAAAAATCAATCAAATTCAACTTAAATATATCAAACTCAATTTAACCCAACTTCCCAACTTAAATTATGTTGTCAAATATATCAAACTCAATTTAATCCAACTTATATTATGTTGTCAAACTCATTAAATTTAAGGAATGATATTCAATTACTATGTTCACATCAAGACAAAATATATCACCACCATATTATAAAAAAAGAAAACATTATTTATTATAATAAAAACTACTAAATAAACTAAGTTGTATATTCTACAAATATTTTAAGAATCAATTTAAAAAGTCAACATAACTATATAGATAAAATATAAATAAATATTTATTTAAAAAACATAAACAAAATTTTATAATTTATTAAAAATTATAATTTATTATATATCCAATTTGAAAAAAAAAATAGTGTTCATTCAAATTAAAAAAAATCAAGATGTCTTAAATTTATTTAGGTCAAATAAAGTAATTGACATTTCCTTAGAGATTATTAACAATGCAAAGTTTATAAATAAATTAAAATAAAATCATTTCGAATGTTAATACACAAAGGAATTTCCCCATTTATTTATTTATATATAAAGGAAATTTTCTTATTATACACATTATTTATTCATTTTACTGTTACTAATATTTTGAAATTATAATCTAAAATATACAGAAAAGCCAATAGCAAAATATTAAATTACAGTGGAAAAAAACAAAGAAAAAGATAACTAACTGTCAGTGGAAAGAAACCTCTAGATTAGTAAAAAACAAAATATTAGCAAGTCTCTTCTAAGAATTCAAAAGGAATGGTGTTCAATGGTTTTCTTTTTTAACGAGAGATGTTTTTTTCAAACTTGAACTTAGTCCTTGATAGTAGAAAGCACCAACATATACAGAGAAGGATATCATTCTCTTATATTATCTGGCAGTGAAGTTAGTTTCACACACAGCTTTCTCTTTCGACAGAGGCTTTTTATACGATTTCTCATTGCTGTTCTAGTTATGTTTTGGATGCTATGTGTTAAGACCCAATTGCATATATTTACTTTACCTTGCTTTTATGGCATTCCAGAAGCACGGTGTGCTACTCCAAATAGGTGCTTTAATCTTAAACCAGAATCCGCACAAGTAATGAACACAGCAGACACAGGAAACAGACGAAAATGAATATTCACAGGAAATCCAGAAAATTTCACAACATGCATCTGGCAAACTGTGTCCATACTACCTGTGCTTACAGACTCTGCATGGTGTGATATTTTATTTTTTTTCTTAAGATTAATACCACCAGTTAACCAGGACAGTTCTTGATGTATTGCACAAAATCCAGAAAATTTCACAACATGTCCGATACCTCTATTAGCTACTCTTAATAAATCCAAGTACACAAATCAATTTTGCAAAAGATCTTGGCCTCTGGTTTTATTTAAACATAAAAGAAAAAAGGCAGCAAGAAAATGAAAACTACAAAATGAATATCTAAAACTACATTCTCCGTTCATCCAACACCAACCTGAAACCGATGTCCTTAAAATTACAAAAAGAAAAATTGGTAACAGCAATGCAATATCTAAACAGACAATAACAACAGCAATCCAGTATCTAAAGACCTTAAGGTTAGGGCTGCGGCGGCGAAGACGCAGTCTTGGCCTTCTTCTTTTCCGAAACTGCCTTGGCAAAGGCTTCAACAATCCGTTGTTGCGACTCCAGAATCATCTCAGTGCGCTTCATTTCCATCTCCATTCGCATGGTCTCAATCTCCCTCGCCATCTCCATCTTCATCTGCTCCATCCTCACAAACCCATCTCCCAAAACCTTAATAGCAGCCACCACCTCTCCCACCGGGTCTCTCTCTCTCTTCTTCCCAAAATTAGGGTTAGGGTTTTGATTCAAATTAGGGTTGAATTTCTGATTCCCAACCTTCCCAAACATCTTCGAGCCAGACCCGGGTTGAACAGGGGCCATCCCGGTGGGAATTCGGATCCTAAACCCACCGGCACCGACGCCCGGAAACCCGTTCCTGTACAGCTTGTTCAAGCTCCGGGTATGGCCGTTGTGGTTGATCTCCTGGTACAGATCTTGATCATCCTCGTTGTCTTCATCATCGTTGTCACTATCGGAGTCGTGTTCTGGTTTGACAGGAGAGGGACCTTTCTCCATGGAGTCCATGAGCTTGAAGTGGACCCAGGAGGAGTTGAATCGGGAGACGGGGAGAGAGCGAGCGCGCTGGATCTCGGTGCGGTAGCGCTTGCGAAGCTTCTCCATTTTGTGGCGGCACTGGACAGGGGTTTTGGGAGGGGAGGCGTTGGGGCAGCGGTTGGCCACGGCGTCGGCGACCTCTTGCCAGTGGGTGGCCTTGAGGTTGCCGCGGCCGAGGGAGTACCACTTGTCGCGGTAGGCGTCGATGAGGGCGAGGGTTTCATCGGGTGACCAGCAGGGAGGGGGGAGGCGGCGGGAGGAGGGGGGTGCGGGGAGAGGGAGGGGGAGGAGGGCGAGGGGGACGGCGGAAGGAGGGTCGGGGGGAGGGGGAGGAGAGGCCATGGAAGAGGAAGGAGTGAGAAAGAGAGTGGGAGAAGAGGGGTGAGATAGAGTGGGGGAGAGTGGGTTTGGGTATGGGTTTGGTGGTGGTGGCGTTTGGTAACATAGTGGGTGGTGGTGTGCGGCTGGTTTTGAGATGTGGACAGGATAGGACGAGGGAGGGCACCACCGATTTGGTGGGGGGAGAGGCTAACGTGCGCCGCTGTCACAAAGCGCACCCACTCACGTCACTGGACGGTGGTGATTGGGTTAGCATTTTGATGTGGGCTTATCGAGGTGGAGCTCCTCCAAGGCCACAAACATCATCTATCACATATCTCATAGGTTACCTTTTCTACTCTCTATTCATCTTTCACTCACTAATGCACCAACTTTTCTCAATTATTACTTTTAATCTTCATTTCAAATATTAAATTAAATATACAATACAGCCAGCCTGCACTCTGACACCACCCTCCAAATCACATTCAAATTGGACACGGAAATTCCTGTTAAGACTACCCTAAATTTCTATTTACACTCTCATTTTCTTTATTACTATATATACCCTTTTATATAAAATATGGATATATGTCGGCCTCCTAATCCACAAGAAGAAGAGAGGGCTAAATGTCATAAAAAGAGAGTGTGAGAATATGAAGGGAAGAAAGATAGAGATAACTTGCTCTGAAGGAGTAAATTTATAATAAATTTGAAACAATTCAAGTAGATTGTGTCTAGATGATAAGGTTGTTTAAATTAATAAATAGATGATAATATTTGAAAGAATCGAAAAGAATATTTATGAAAGTTTGTGAATGATTTGATAGATGTTATAAATTTTTTATTTTTTTAATTAGTATATTTATGAAATTATTAATTGACTCTTGTGGAAAATGGTATTTTTTAATTTACTATTTATTTATAATAATTGTTTCATAATTTCAAATTCTCTTCAATATACTCTTCCAAATTAATGTAACTAAATAGACTTCATTTACAACTATTTATCTTTTTAAATAGTATATTTATACAAATTAGTTCAATCAAATATAATACTAAAAATAATAAGTAAATTTCATAAAAAAAAAGAATGTGAGAATATGATTACTCCGTAAAAATATAAATAACTTAAAAAATAATAAAGCGACTTTGTAATCTATTTGTATCAAAATATTTAATTACAAATGTTAAGTTTTTTACTGTTTAAATTAATAAGCTAAATTATTTAAAAAATACAAGGAACATAAATGTGTTATTAGATAGTCTGATTAATTTATTTTTAATATTATATTATAACGATAACAAAATTAAGTTTATGTTTTAATTATTTATTATAATAATATATTTTTTAAAATTAAACAATTTATATAAAATTACACTGTGAAAGTTTGTAGATATTTTTATATTTAATTTTTAATTTAAAAAATGGTTTGCTTAATTTAAAATAAAATTATGCATCAAATAATAAAATAATAAAAAATTAAAATGACATATGATTAAAAGTAATGCATCATCTTTGATTTACCTTTTCCTATTCTAGTACACACTGAATTGTTGTCATATCTTTGTTTTGAAATAAAAGTATTAAATTGGATCCAAATAAAAAAGCTGCATATAATTTTCGAATTTCATTCACGGCTGAATTCATCACATCTTTTTTTTTTTTTTTTCACATTTTCGATAACAGTGTTCACTTGATAAAATAAATTAATTGATTTTATCTTTTTTCCATTTTTTCAGGTACAGGTATATATCATTTTGCATGATTTTAGGAAAATCAATTTTTGTATTTATTTTGTTCCGAACGAACTTTATTGGAGACATATTTTATGCTTTCACGTCCAACCGACGGCAATGAATTGAAATTTTGGGTTTTGATTGAAGCATGTAATTCAGTTTACACGATACTGTACATTTTGGGTTTTGATTTAAATCTTTAAATATGCGTCAGCTGCATCATATGGTTTTATATTTTTAAACTTTTGTAGAGATATTGGACAGTAAAAATGAAAATTAAAAAAAAAAAGTTGAAGATATAATTTTTTAATTTAATTTAAAATAAAAATCTGCAAGTTTATCCTTTTCTATTTCAGTTTTAAAAAGTTAAAAATTAAAATTCAAAGTATCATGATTTTATGGAAAATAAATATAATGTGTATATGGCAATATCAGTATCTATAAATATGACGAGGAAGAGATATATAACCAAGCCAAGCGTTAAACATTAATCAAAAACATTTGATAACCAGTATATAAAGAAAAAAATAGTTTGAGTTGAAAATTTAAATTATTTTTCATCCTGTAAAGTTATATTCACCAAATTTTTATTATTCTCACCAAACTTTTATTATTTTCTTTTTATGAGAGTGAACTTTCAGTATTTATTTTGTTACTTTTTAGAATTTCTAGTGTGGAGAATTTCAGTGTTAAGGAGGACTAAGTCTTTCCTAGAGATTTGTGTTTTTTAAAAGAGAATAATCTGAAATAAATGATAATACTTGTTTTAATCGTATTTATTAGTAAAATTTTTTAGACAGTTATTTAAAGATACTATATGTAGAAGTTAGAGAATGGATTAGGATAAATTTTATGTATTTTGAATTTAAATCTATTGTTATCTTGTATGTCTCGGAATTATTTATTCTTTTTTATTTGTTATCTGTTGTAAAAAGATTGTAGGTTTCATTTAACTCCTTTTTAAACACTTTCAAAAGATAAATTTTTATTATGTAATCACAAGTTACACTTACCTATTTAATAATATAAGAGATAAATTAATTAATTATTTTTTACTCATGAGATTTAATTTAGTCTCTATATTTTATTTAATTGTTTATTCTCTTAGTTGTTTAAAATATGTTCCAAAGTAACATATTGTAATGATTATTCTTGTAGTTCAAAGTTATAACTTTTAAGTCATGAATTTTTAGTATATTTTTTTCTATTTGAGATGTATTTTATTTGTTAGATTTCTTATCTTTTAGGATTTGTTGAGAAAGTTTAAATATTGAAAATGTGATTATAAGAGTTTAGGATATCATACCAACAAAATAAATTATGAAATTGCACTATTCAGTTACAATTCCAACTTTAAAAGTTTTTATAATATCATTGTTAACTTTTACTATTTTTATTTTTTTTAACAGTCAAAAATAAATAAAATTAATTGAAACACTTAAAAAGTTTCAATCCATATACAATAAAGCACTGAGTACAAGTAACCCAAGATCAAAAGACATTACAATATCTAACAAAAAAAGTATAAAGGTAGGAGAATGAAAATCATCACCTTATAGACGATTTCTTATTAAGTTGATAAAAATTCTGTAGACTCTTGTTAAGCTAATAAATATTTTGTAAAATGAATTGTAGAAATTCTTGTTTTCACAAATCTTAATAAACTTAACGAAGATAACATGTTAAAAATAATTATTAATACCTTATCAAGTCTATGTCGTCCAAAAAATATGCTTCTTACCTATACTCTTATATTATACCATTGTTGATCTCTCCATTTAACAAATATAACTTTTCATTAATAACAAAGATAACTTCTCATTATTAATGAAGTATAGATAACCTTAACACATTATCCAATGAGTAATGTTTATTGACTTTTGGATAGTTATGATTAATTTTAAGTCTGATATGTTATAGTTACAAAATTGCCACTCTAATAATCTAACTTAAGTAAAAATAAAAACTAAGCAGAATGACTTATTTAAAACATTAATTAAACTAATATTGGAAAAATAATTATACTCAAATAATATTAATTTCTACAATATTTTATTAACTTAATAATTTTTAGTTTTTTTTATAACAGATTTTTCCTGCTTAATAAAAGATACTTTTTAAAATAAATTTACTACATTATTAAAGCAACAGTTTTTTTAACTATTATGTGCATATTTTTATTTTATTGTTTTTAGGAAAATAGTAAATAAAATTTAGTAGTACCTAAGGATACGCAGAGAGCATACCTTTCATCTATTTTTGCTCCCCAATTGTTCATGTGAATGTAACTTATTATAATCTTTCTTTGTTTTTTTTCCAATTAAGTGTTTTTGAATTAATTGTGATCGTGCTTACGTATATAAACAAAAAAAAATTCATAATATTTTTTAAAATTCATATTTGAATTAAGTATACTCATAAATGAGTGAGTGCTATTTGATTATGTTTTTTAAGTAATATGCAGCAAACCGTTAGAGCTAATTTTAGAGTTCTATATATTTTAACACTATTCTTCACGTTTCACACTCATCTAATACTAAGATATATTATTATTTTATTAATATATCATATTTTATTAATGAAAATCAAGGTCAAATGAAGATGGGTTATGAACAGTAGTTTCAACATAACTTTTTCCTTAGAGAAAACCTTCATTTAACATTATTTTTATTAATAAAATATTATATATTCATAAAATAATAATATATATATAAAAGTGTGATGCATGTGATGAATAATAATATTAAAATAAGATCCTCCCTTCTGGAAACAGTAGTACAAACTACCATTTTCCCTGTATAAAAGCATCTTGTGTAGCAGCTTCACTCTCAGAACTTGCTTGCTCAGATACATGATAAGAAAAACACTCTTTACAGCAAAGGGTGAAAGCTTCTTGTGAAGCAATGGATGTTCAACACCCACCGCTTAACCTTCACATCATTCCTTACCTAGCACCGGGCCATCTCATCCCTCTCTGCAACATTGCCACACTCTTCGCCGCGCGTGGCCACCACGTCACCGTCATCACCACTCCTTCCTACGCCCAAATCCTTCGCAAATCCAGCCCCTCCCTCCACCTCCACGTCGTCGACTTCCCCGCCCGAGAAGCTGGCTTGCCCGACGGCGTCGAACTCATGTCCGCCTCCAATGACCATGAAACCGCCCGAAAGTTCCATTACGCCACCATGCTCCTCCGTGTCCCCATCACCCGTTTCGTAGAGCAGCACCCACCCGATTGCATCGTCGCCGACTTCTTGTACCCCTGGGTCCACGACGTGGCCCACAACCTCCGCATACCGAGACTCGCCTTCAACGGCTTCTCCCTCTTCACCGTGGCAGCCATGGAGTCCGTGGGATCAAACCCCGCACTTGACTCCGACGGCGGCCCCTTCGTGATCCCCGACTTTCCTCACCACATCAGCTTGTGCTCGAGACCACCGAAGACGATCGCCGCCTTCATGGGGAGGCTTCTGGAAACAGAGATGAAGAGTGACGGTCTCATCGTGAACAACTTCGCGGAATTTGACGGAGAAGAGTACATCCAACACTACGAGAAAAGCAAGGCCCACAAGGCATGGCATCTTGGGCCAGGGTGTCTGGCTGCAAAAAGCGGCGAAGAGAGGGGCGAGAAGAGCGTGGTGAGCGAGGAGGAGTGTGTGAGTTGGCTGAACTCGAAGCAGGAGAAGTCTGTTGTGTACGTCTGCTTCGGTAGCATGTGTCGGTTTCCGGATAAACAGCTTTACGAGATGGCATGCGGGTTGGAAGAAGCTGGGCATAATTTCGTATGGGTGGTTCCGGAGAAGAAGGGGAAGGAGGAGGAGAGCGAGGAGGAGAAGGAGAAGTGGCTTCCGAAGGGTTTCGAAGAGAGGAATAAAGAGAAGGGGTTGATTATCAGGGGGTGGGCCCCGCAGCTTCTTATCCTTGGCCACCCTGCCGTCGGTGCCTTCCTCACCCACTGCGGTTGGAACTCGACGTTGGAGGCCGTTACAGCCGGAGTTCCCATGCTGACGTGGCCGGTGTTAGGGGATCAGTTCTACAACGAGAAGCTGGTTACTGAGGTGCGTGGCGTCGGGGTGGAGGTGGGCGCCACCGAGTGGAGGGAGATTGGGTACGGGGAGAGGGAGAAGCTGGTCACCAGTGATTGCATCCAGAAGGCTGTGAGGAGGCTGATGGACGGCGGTGATGAAGCTGAACAAATCAGACGGCGTGCAAAAGAGTTTGCGGATAAAGCTAAACAGTCTCTTGACGATGGAGGGTCCTCTTACAACAATTTAACTGCCCTCATTGCTCATCTCACTCACCTAAGAGACTCTCGCTAATCACAGTACGGCGTGCTTCGCTATTTTCTTTAATCATCTTTCAATCAATGGTCACTTAACGTGAACAGTTGTGTTAAAATAATAATGATGATCAAGGAAGCATATAGATAGTGCTCAATTAGAGTTGGCTTCATTAATTTACATGAAGTTTAGTTCTTAAAACCGAATAACATTTTTCTGTGCATTCAAAAAAATGAAGAGAAAAAATTTATTATTATTTTAAGGGTAAGGGTCTCTCCAAAATATATAAGACAAAAAAAATTTCACAATTCTCAACTTTACCTACTTAGATTCTTATCTTATTGTACAATATAATAATATAGTTGTAGTGAAAAGTACAATTTCAATCTATTATCAACGAATCATATGTTTTAAGATGGAGAGGAGTTATGTAGTATTTTGATACAATTAAATATGTTTTTATCTCCAACTATTTTCAAAATTTATGTTTGGTTCTTAAACTAAATTATTTTATTCTTGTACTCTATTAAAGTCATGCAAAATATTATCGTTAGATAGGGAAGTTGAGAAAAGTGGAAGTGGAAAAGTCTATATGGTGAAGTTATGTAGGGTTTTATCATGGAAAAATTTGTAGTTAACCTTAAAGATCATACCTGTACACTTTATTTTTTTAATTTAGTGGGCATACCTTGTAGGTAAGTTGTTACTCCAATTAATTATAAGTTAGAACAATCTGAAGATTATGTCCATAAATATTATAAGAGGGATGCAACATGAAGGCTGTTACATGGAACAAATTTCTTTCATAAATGGACAACAGTTGTGTGAAAAAGAAATGCATAATAAATCCTACCTCCAATATAAGACACCTTTAAGAAAGCCTAAAAAATTTAGAAGAAAAGTTAATGAAAATATAAATCATTCAAAACTTAGCTGACAAAATGATATCATGTGTAGTACATGTTAGCAATATGGTTACAATAGTAAAGGTTGTCAAATAATGTTAATTTTTTTAAAAGATATTATATGTTAATTTTATGTAAGGAAAAACGAAAATATAGAGTTACGTAGTATTTTGATACAATTCAATATGTTTTTATCTCCCAACTATTTTCAAAAGTTACGTTTGGTTCCTAAACTAAATTATATATTTATTTTATTCTTGTACTCTATTAAAGTCATGCAAAACATCATTGTTAGATACAGAATTTGAGAAAAGTGAAAAGTGGAAAAAGGAGATGGGGAAGTTATGTAGGGTTTCGTAATGGAAAAATCTGTAGTTAACCTTAAAGACCATACTTATACAAGTTACTTTTTAAATTTAGTGGGTATACCTTCTAGGTAAGTTGTTGATGCAATAATTATAAATTAAGTTCACAAATGTTTTAATTATAAATTAAGTCCATAAATGTTACAAGAGGGTTGTGATTTTTTTCCATTTTAGCCTAATTTTTTAAATTTCTTAACTTTTTATTTTTATTATGAAAAAATCGTATTAAATTGATACGATTTTATTAAAATTAAAAAAATTATATTATAATAGTATGATTTTGTTTAATTCATAATGAAATGGTGAAATTCTGTAATTATAATATGATTTTAGTGTAAATGATAATATTAATTTTAATTTTATTACACTGAAACTCTTTTGAATATGAGATGATTTAGTTTAATTTTTAAAATAGTGTTACAATGATACGGTTTTATTTTGAGTTAAATAAAATTATACTATTAGTACGATTTTTTTTGTAAAAAAATTATACTAACACGATTTAACTATAGTATAAATAATTTCTTTTTTTCTATTATGAGAATTTTGTAAAAAAAAATTCAGGATAAATTTCTCCCTTAAATATGGACAGAAGTTGTGGTAAAAAATAAATACATAATAACTCCTACCTTCAAGAAGAACAGTTAATGAAAATATAAATCATTCAAAACTTAGCAGACAATATACTATTATGAAGTATAGTACATGTTAGCAATATGGTCATAATAATAGTAAAGGTTGTCAAATAAAGTTAATATTTTTTTAAAATATTATATGTTAATTTCTACTATATATGTAAGGAAAAACGAAGATACTAAAAATTGAAAACCACATCCACACCTGCATAACTAACACTGAAAAGAAAGTTGGTATCAATCAAGTCCAACACTGACAGAAGAGCAAGGAGGGGAGGGAAAATAATTCAGACCAATATACTAATTTTAGACTCTCAAGCGAGTTTAAGCAAGAACTTTAGCAAAACAAATGAAAATTATTTGAAGGTTACAATGTTTAATCGGAGTCGTGGGCCATTTTAAACCTGAGTTTGGCAGTTAGATCGTTAATACGTTATTTTAAGAGTTTTTTTTTTATGCACTTTTGTTGTGTTGGATTTAAGGTTTACCAACTTTTATGTTTACTTTAAATGATAATTATGAACAACTTGTATTATTCTATTATGGAGAAGTTTGTATTGATTTGAAATCTCTTTATTCATGACCAATCACTTCTATTAATAATATTTTCATTTTACTTATTGAAATGTATTAGCTAATAAAGCAGTACTTAATATTGATTTTATCAACTATTACTAAAAACATAATATCATAAAAGAAAACTTGTACTTAAAAGGAAAAAACAGGTAGGGAAAACATTAACTCTTTCAATACAAACTATTTCAATACAAGGTTTTTGTACTTAAAAAAAGAAAACATTATATATTACATTTACAATTGTTCTTTAGCAAAAATATGAAACAAAATATAATTGAAAATGTCACCGTCAAAAAACACATTCAGTTTCTCGACCTCCACTACAAGGGAAACTATAGGAACTAAATTCAATATTAATATTAAATTTTACTTTTTACAACTCCAAAACATTTATCTTTTGTTATTCAATGCGTCTTTTTTTTTATAAGTAACAATCTTATGTGAAGAAGACGAAGATGATGTTGATATATAGGTTTCGATACGCAACTCCTCCACATGGATCGAGACTATAACAACATTAAAATTTCATTGCACAAGGTTAACCTAACAGATCTAATGAGATTTTGGAAAAGCGAAGAAGATTTTGAAAATAATTAACCTTTCTACTTTTTGAAACTGAGAAGGAGAAAAATAGTAGACGAAAACCTAAAGTACAAAAGTAAGACAACATCTAAAAACAATTAAGCACGAACAACACACATGCACGTGAAAATTATATTATAGTTCATCGTAAATTAAGTTATTGTCACATAAAAAATACTTTAATGTCATTTGTTAGTGAGGATATTTTACATGACTAAGATAAAGTATAAAGACGAACTAGATATATATTTTAATTTATCGACGAAACACAATATTTAAAATTAATTCAGAAGAAAAAAAACACATTTGATCCAATTTCCAATCATCCTGAACAAGTTTTATTAAAGATTGAAACACTTTTGTAATAATACATATAATTTCAACTTATATTTTATCATTAAAGATGAATGTAGAATAATAAAAAGGAAACATGAGCAAATAAATTAAAAATCTTCTTCTTTGAAAATAGAAAGATTTTATCATAAAAAAAAAAAATACATCATGTTAGAATGAATTGAAGGATTCTGTCATAAGGAAAAAAAATACTATGATTTGAAAATAAATTTGAAAAACAATAAAATAAATATTAATACAAATAATAAAAAATCATTAAATTAAAATATAAGCAATAAATAAGGCAGAAATAAGAATGCAGATCTTATCTGTAGAAAAAGGAATTACCGAAACCAATAAGATAATAAACTAGAAGGAATACCAGCGAAAGAAAAAAGGGACAAAATACTGCTTCTCTAATTAAAGGATCTGGCATGTTTTTGGTAGAATAATAATATTTAAAAATTACATTATTAATTCAAATATTTATATTATTATAAGATGTTGGTGAGTAATTGCACGGTGAAAATACTATAGAATAAATTAAAGATGATGTTAAATTACGTTTACCCCCACAGAGTCGGTCTGGAGTTGTCCTTGTCAAGGTCTGCACGTCAAGACAACAAGATAACCTACACGTGATTTCCTGTCTCCACGTGCTTCCTCTTAAACATATTTCCATTTTTCAGTTTGACTTAGACAACCCTTTATTACGTGCCAAACAAGTATATGCAGAAAAAAAAAATCAATGTCCTGAAACCTTACTTTACAATACTAGTATTATTATTTTAATAACATTTAATCATAAACATACCTTCGATTATATATTTTATATTAATAAAATAAACAAATCAAGAGTTATTTTTGGATTTCAAAATATAATTTTTTTGGTTGTGAAATATCTACTAACAATACAACCGTCTCCACTGATTCCAAAGCAAAAATGAAATAGGCCAACTTGCATGTTTTGTCCCGTCCTACGTTTAGGGTTAGATTCAGAGACGCGAAGCTTCATCAACAACAACGTCCTCTGGCTCATTCAAACTAGCTACAGTATAAGTAGTTTCAACTGTAAAGTAGCTGCCAAAGAGACTTGAGTTGAGGCAGAATGGACGTAGAAAACCGCCCACTAAAAATTTTCTTCATTCCGTACCTCGCAGCGGGTCACATAATCCCTCTATGCGACATAGCCCAATTCTTCGCCTCACGTGCCCACCACGTGACCATCATCACCACCCCTTCCAACGCCCAATACCTTAACCAATCCCACAACTTCCGCCTCCACATCCTCCATTTCCCTTCCGAAGAAGTAGGCCTGCCCGACGGCGTCGAAAACCTGACCGCGGTCACCGACCTCCAAAAATCCTATAGAATCCACACCGCCACCACGCTGCTCCGCCAACCCATCGAGAGTTTCGTGGAGCAGGACCCACCAGATTGCATCGTCGCCGATTTTCTATACCCCTGGGTCCATGACTTGGCCAACAAGCTTCGCATCCCCAGGCTCGTTTTCAACGGATTCTCCCTCTTTTCCATCTGCGCCATGGAGTCCGTCAAAACTCTCAGCCTCCATTCTTCCGGTCCCTTTGCCATTCCGGATTTCCCTCACCACATCACCATGAGCTCATCTCCGCCCAAGGACATGCGGGAATTCCTGGAACCCCTGCTCACGATGGCGCTCAAAAGCGACGGTTTCATTATCAACAACTTCGTGGAGCTAGATGGGGAGGAGTACCTCCGCCACTACGAGAGAACTACAGGGCACAAGGCCTGGCACCTCGGGCCAGCGTGTCTTGCTCGCAGAACCGCTCGGGAGAAAGCGGAGAGGGGGGCAAAGAGCGTGGTGAGTGTGCAGGAGTGTGTGAGTTGGCTTGACTCGCAGCGAGTGAACTCTGTTGTGTACATAAGTTTTGGGACCCTCTGCTATTTCCCGGATAAACAACTTTACGAGATTGCATGCGCCATCGAAGCGTCGGGTTATGGATTCGTATGGGTGGTTCCAGAGAAGAAAGAAAAGGAAGAGAATGAAGAAGAGAAAGAAAAGTGGTTACCGAAGGGGTTTGAAGAGAGGAACGGAGATAAGGGAATGATTATTAGAGGGTGGGCCCCACAGATGATTATCCTGAACCACCCCGCTGTTGGCGCGTTCCTGACGCACTGCGGGTGGAACTCCACCGTGGAGAGCGTAGCTTCTGGGGTTCCGATGATCACGTGGCCCGTTCATAGTGACCAGTTCTACAACGAGAAGTTAATAACGCGGGTGCGGGGGATTGGGGTGGAGGTGGGCGCAGAGGAGTGGAACCTCTCTGCTTTCTTCGAGAACGAGAAGCTTGTGGGCAGAGCTTGCATAGAGAAGGCTGTGAGGAGGGTCATGGACGGTGCTGATGAATCCCTGCTAATCAGACGGCGAGCAAAAGAGTTCGGTGAAACGGCGAGACAAGCTGTTCAAGAAGGTGGCTCCTCGTACAACAATTTAACGGCCTTGATTGATTATCTTAAACGACTGAGAAACTCTAAGCCGGAGCCACTCCGTTAAATACCATGTTCCACAGACTATTTACCAACAACCATTATGCATTATATTCCAAACAATTTATATACAATCGAATTTCAGCATGAAGTTGAGTTGCAAGTTCCATTAAATACAGCTCTTAACTCATTTATTATTTTCATAACACATGATTATTTCCCCTCTTTTGCAGAAAGGTATAATTAAGAAAACAATTATTATGTTATTTTAAAAATTTTAAAATAACATTAACGTAAACAATTTTTTTCTAATAATGAACATTGTATGAAATCAATCAGTTAAAACTAATCTTAAAATTACATGTTAGAGTTAACATCATTGTATTTGAAGTATTATTTGTTTTGTTGATGATTTTGTTTTTAAAAGTCTAATTAAATTGAAGGATGACAACTATAACTTTGTGTCGTTGACTAAATAGAAATAGTAGTTAGTAGTCAAATTTTGACTCATTTTGGTTCTTTCCCCAATCTGTAAAATTGAGTGACCTACCTATTAACTAATCGTAAACTGAAAATCATTGGTTATTAAAAAATTGACAAACAAAAGTTTCTTATTCTGTAAAATCAATCAAACATGATATTATTGATTTAGCTAATTTCATTTGTTGAATTAATAATGGCGGCGGTACGAGTGCTATTGGGTAAACCACGTGGCAACTTATTACCGACACTTTTCCATAGTCATGTGGTGGAAAACTATGGATGGGCCATCGAGATAAAACAAAATCATATTGGTTGTCAAACACAACACAAGAGTTGCTTAGGTAAATTTCAACTTGTATGTCTAAAGTTGTCGTCAATCATGTCTTGAAAATCTCGCTTCCTCGATACGGCTTATCCTTTGAAAATGACATTCTTTAACTACATGTTAAAAACTGCACTTCTCGACTTAGACTTTGTTTTTGTGAAATAAATTTTGGAGGGATGGTTACTCCCAAAAAAATATAGTAAAATTTTGTAAGAGCTAAAAGGTTGGAGAAAAAAAAAAATAGTCATAAGAGTATTTTAGTATAAATCTTCAGCTGAAATCACAAATATTTTTTTTTATCTAAAGATGTTGCATGAAAATTAAAAAAAAAAATCTATAAAATAGAGAATGAGTTCTTATATAGAAAACACTCTCAATAAACCAAGAAAATACCTTTTTATGTTTTTATAACTAATAAAAAGTAAATAAAAAATAAGTTACTTAATATTTATCATTAAAATACAAAATAAATGAGATTTTATGAGGTTTTACTTCCTATGTGAGATAAAGAGACTCACTGTAAACTAATAGTTAAAAGAGACTTACCAAAAGATAATAGTTAGCATGGTTAAACCAGGTTCTCTTATGGTAGCCTAAGAGAGACAGCTTTCAAGTTAGAATATAGCTTAATGGGTAGGAACCAAAAACCAGAGTTATTTTAGGAGAGAAAGACAGCTAGCTAGTATTTCTGTAGAAAAACATATAAATACCTTACAACCATTCTCTCTATTTTTGCGGACACACACACACAAACATATAAGCCTGCACCTCAACCGTATATATATATATATTGAAACACTCTAGGACTTCGTATATATAGTTATTTTTATTGATAAAAACAATGTCAAAGTAATAGAACAAGTATTTCCAAATATATCTTGATGCTTGGTTGAGGTGCAGGCTTATGCTATTCTAAAAACGAACTAGTAGTTACGTTATCTACCACTGAATGAGAACTTGTTATATTTGGTGTCTTGTATTTGAAGGATAGAGAAGCTTGGTAACAATGGAATAGTTTATTTTATGTTATTCCTTTATATGTATTACCTTCATTTTGTCAATCTAGTATTTTATGTTAACCTTTACAATAATTGATAAATGTATATAAAAAAAGTATGAAGCACTATTGGATGGTGTATTTTCATTCGACGCATGTCCAATCCCAACCTACAATATTGACGAGGACAGATACCATATCTTATTTCTCCTTTAAAGATTTACACTCTGTATTCGCATTTATATTTTGAAGATTATGTATCCATCCGATGATAGTGTCTTAGGAAAATTAATCTTTCAGTACACTTAACATTCGCTTTATTTAATAAAATATTATATAATAATAAAATAATTTATGTATCATGATTCTTCTCGGAACTGTAGTATAAAGAAATGGTACAAACTGTGAGAGTATTATTAATAGAAAAATGATATTTTGTCCCTCCAGTATATACAAACGTTAGAATTTATAAAGTTGTGGTATGTTTTCCCTTTCCCTTTGGAACGTTCCCACGGCAAAAGATTCTATGGCAGTGATTGTGAGAGTATAAAATGGTAGCGTTATAGGGGGAAGGCACGTGCAATTGAGATAGCGCAACGCCATGGAGGAAACGAGGCCACTCAAACTCTACTTCATTCATTTCCTAGCAGCAGGTCACATGATCCCGCTGTGCGACATAGCCACCCTCTTCGCCTCTCGTGGCCACCACGTCACCATCATCACCACCCCTTCCCACGCCCTAACCCTGCGCAAATCCATCCCCTCCCACCCCTTCCTCCGCCTACACACCGTTCACTTTCCCTCTCAAGAGGTCGGCCTCCCTGACGGCATCGAAAGCATCTCCGCCGTCACCGACGCTGACCACCTCGCCAAGGTCTTCGACGCCACCACCATACTCCAACCCTCCATCCAGAACTTCGTGGAGGAGAACCCACCCGATTGCATCGTCGCCGACTTTCTATTCCCCTGGGTTGATGACTTGGCCATCAACCTTAACATCCCTAGACTTGCCTTCAACGGCTTCTCCCTCTTCACCATCTGCGCCATACACTCCTCGCTACCTTCCAATTCTCTTCTCAGTCCCACCCTCCCTCACCCCATCACCCTCAACGCATCACCACCGAAGGAGTTGACCGAGTTCCTTGATAAGATGCTGGAGACGGAGCTCAGAAGCTACGGCCTAATAGTGAACAACTTCGCGGAGCTCGACGGAGAAGAATACATCCGTTACTACGAAGAAACCACGGGACACAAGGCTTGGCATCTTGGGCCGGCCTCTCTGATAACCAGAACCCCTGAAGAGAAAGCAGAGAGGGGCATGAAGAGCGTGGTGAGTATGGAGGAGTGCGTGAGTTGGCTTGACTCGAAGGCAGAAAACTCGGTGGTGTACATATGCTTTGGGAGCCTTTGTCATTTCCCGGATGAACAGCTTTACGAGATTGCATGCGGGATTGAAGCATCGGGTCATGGGTTCATATGGGTGGTCCCGGAGAAGAAGGGGAAGGAGAAGGAGGGGCAGGAAGAGAAGGAGAAGTGGATGCCGGAGGGTTTTGAAGAGAGGAATGCGGAGAAGGGGATGGTTATCAGGGGATGGGCTCCACAGTTGGTTATCCTGAACCACCGTGCCGTTGGAGCATTCGTGAGTCATTGCGGGTGGAATTCCAGCGTGGAAGCCGTGAGTTGTGGGGTCCCCATGATAACGTGGCCGGTGCATGGAGAACAGTTCTACAACGAGAAGCTGATAAGCGAGGTGCGGGGAATTGGGGTGGAGGTGGGCGCAACAGAGTGGACTCCCATAGGATTTGGCGAGAGACAGGTGGTGGTGAGCAGAGAGAGCATTGAGAAAGGTGTGCGGCGGATAATGGACGGTGGTGATGAAGCGGAGGAAGTGAGACGGCGTGCAAAAGAGTTTGGGGAAAAGGCGAGAAAAGCTGTTGGAGAAGGAGGTTCGTCTCACAATAATTTAACTGCCCTAATTCATGATCTTACACTGCTAAGGGACGCCAGGCTTCTCGCTTAGGTTAATACCCATTCATATTATATTATTTTACCCTCTCTTTCTATCTACCTTTATGCTTCTTCAATGATCACAATTGCCTCATAGACAAAAATAAAAATATATTACTAGGTATGAATTGTAGCACCTAATCTCTATGACAAATGGGGGTACGAGAAAAAAACGAGAGAGGGAAAAAAGGTTGTTTGCACTAAAAAAAGGTAAATGAATTTAAGTTAAAAAAAATGTATATGATCTGATTAATATTGTATAATAATCTTTTTATATTAGTATATATATAAAAAATAAATTAAAATTTAAAATTATTTTAGAGTAATCCAATTTATTTAATGTATTATTTTAATATTTTTACTTTGATTTATTTATTTTATTATAAAAATGTGAATATTGAAATGATAATAATTGTAAAGTGTTTTTTTTTTTATAAATTGTTTACCTAAACATGAAAAGTTCAGACCATACAAATTTTATTGTTTTTCTGTATTTTTTAATTTTTAAATTCTTGAAATCCACATTTTTTTTCTGTTATTTCCATCTTTTCCAACTTTCCGCTGCCGGGAACTAACGGCGCAATTTACTTCCATGTTCATGTCTTGTAAATATTGTAATATAGGCTCTAACATATGGCTTTTTTCCCATTCTTTATTATTAATGTTGTAGCTCGGTTAGTCAAATAGTCAACGCTAGTCAACGGTAGACCGTCTTCTAAGTAATACAGAATGAATATGATTATAATAATAATATTTTATTTTTTAAGATTATTTTCTTTTTTTTATAGGTATTTAAATAGGTTTTTTGAAGTAGTTGGGCTGAAGGCCCAGTTCATCTACTTGTGTTCACCTTATTAGTGTAACATGTTTATAATTATTGGTATATAGGGCACATTAGTCTTATGAAGATATATTTGGTAAGTATTTGATCTCGATAGAGGTGAATGTTTTAGTTATAACCAATAGGTATTTGGTGGATCACTATAGAAGGGTTATGCAATTATACATTTGTTAGAGTGGTCAATCTATTTTATAGTACAATTAGATATTTTCTTTTACTATTATACTTATTTGATTCGCACAAGTCTTTTGATTTTAGTTTTTATTATTGTAAATGTAGAAAAAATCAAATTAAAAATAAAATTGTCACCTATTTAATATTTATGAAACTCCTGAAAGCAAATAGTTTCCGTCATAAGTTGCTATTTAATAATTGACAAAACAAAATAAAATAACTTAATTTTTATTTTGCATATAATAACACTAAAGTAATTTATATTATAATATCTCAAAAATAAAATAAAATAAATAATATTAAAATTTTCTACATATTATCACAAGTATGAGTTCGAGGATATTTAATAATAATAAAATTTAACAAATTCATATAAAAAATTAAGACTAATTTTAGGATAAAATTTTAGTTCATATATTTATAAGCTTTTTTTACTTGACTTTCAACTTTTTCTTTTTACTTAATTTAGATTTATATTTATTTCTTAACAAAACTATTTATGCCAATGATTATTTCCAAAATTTACATTTAAGAAAAAATAACTAGTAAATCTTAATTTAGTAGAAAAACTTTATTCATATTCCAGTCCTTCGTACAAATTTTAAATCTGCATAGTAATTTACTTTCAGATATTTTTCTACCAACATTGAAACGATTTTTTTTTCACAATAAACTCAGTTGTTAAGTTATAATTTTCCAATATAAATATATTAATAATAATAATATAATGTAGAGTTTATATAGAATTTGTCCCACTTTAAAAATATAAAATAATTTTGCATAAACTTACATCTTTAAACGTGTGTAGAAAATAAAATAAAATAAAATAGAAATACATATTTCTTAAAATTGGCCATATTTAATGAAAAGTAATGTTTAGTAACTAAGTTATGGGTGTTTAGATTAAAGTCTATAGGTTGCCAATTTACATGCAACATGTGGGAGTTTTTATTTATTAAAAATTGATTTAAAAACTAATTTATTGATTTTTGAAATAATAAATTTAGTAGCTAGTTTAATTTAAATTTAACTCAGAATTTAATAGTAATAAATGTTAGATCATAAACCCTAATAGTAATTAATATTAAATATCAATTTAGATTCAAAACCAATCTTAGTTATTATTTAACAAAAATTAATTTAAATACAAAATATACATAAACTAATTTAATGACTAATTATTTAAAAATTAATTTGATTACTAATTATATAAAAATTATATTAACGACAAATTTTATTAAAATAAATTTAACGATTAAATATATAGAAACTCGTTTCCTAACCAAATATATAAATATAAAAAAGACTCATTATAGTAATTTCTAAATATTGACAATATTATATTTAGGAAATTATTTTATTATTTATTTATAAGATGAAGTCACATTTAGAAAAAAAAAGTCCATCATACTTAGAAAAAAATCTAACATGAAAAAGAAATATATTATGATAAATTTTTAGTATATATGTAGTAATAAAATTCAAAAAAGCGTCGTTACAAATTCAAAATAGAAAGAAAGCAAACTACCAAAGGAAAATATTTAGTCCAATTTAAGAAGATGTTCATAATATTCACGTTATGTTGTCTCTCCCATGTAAAACAAAGTAAATTGCAGGAGAAACATAAAAATTATGAAAGAAAATTAGGTAAATAAGAACAGCATGATTAAAAGAAGCAAGATAAATCAAGCATATGCATTACACTAATCATGGAGCTGAAACTTTCAATGGGATCACTTAGCGGCATCAGTTATTGGGCCATCAGCCTTGTTAGTTAATCCCAACTAATTTTTTTGAAGTTTTTATGTTAAAACGTAAATACAATCTAAAATCATTAAACTAAATACATGTATTAAAACATTAATATAAAAAAGTTAAATTGATTGACTTGAATTAGATCAATATAGAAATTGATTTTCATAACGGATTTGGGGTGCACATATGATGTAAAAAAAAAGTATAAAATAATGCATAATCTTGTAATTTTGAGGCAACAATGAAGCGATAATCATCATTAATAAACTGTCATTTATTACTGTAAATCTTAAGAATCTCTATTGAAGATTTTTTATTCCTTAATTTATAGTTTTTAGTTTATAACTGAAGTAGTTGGATGTAGAAAAGAAATACATAATCCATGGAAGAGAAATCTAAGAAAATAATTTAGACAGTGGTTGTGGCAGATATCAGTACATGAGGGAGGTTTCGGAATCCACAGTAATTAACGACGCTTTTTAGAAACCCCAATAAATAAAATTTTATGTAATTACAAATTATATATTCTACACAAATAAGATAATGTGTATATTCATATACACTTCAAATAAATTATCGTTGAAGCATATAAATTAATTTCTTATCAAAATTACAAGATTTTTCTACAAGAACACATAACTAATCAAATTACAACCCTTAATCCTCACTGAACGAAAATTAAGCAAAGAAAGCTTGTTTGGGCATACGCAGCCCACTTTAGGTATTGGTGGTGCACGCTTCTTCCTGCACCTCCATGCTTTTTCTTCCTGCACCCCTGTAATATCAAAAATACCTTTGTATTTTGTATTGTATAATTTATCTTATTCTGATTTATATAATTTGAAATATTCTTTTTATATTTTAGATTTTATAATTTAAAATAAAAATAATTATTATTTTAAATTATAAAATGTCGAATAAAAATTGTTTTTTTATATTTTAAATTATATAATTTAAAATATAATTTTTGTATCCTGAAATATGATTGAGAAAATAAAAATAAATAAAAGAATTAAAAATGATATTTCATTTCTCCTAATATAGGTGCAGATCGAGGTTCTGGAAGAATTTGACATAGATTGCTGCTTTTGTTAAATTTGGCATGGATTGCTTGTGGTTATTGTGATTTTCTAAGAAATGGACTCAAGTGGCTTAATACAGGTTGGTGTTGCTTTTTGCACCTTTTAGTATTTACTAGTAATAATACTTTCCTTTATAATTATTTGACAATTTGATATAATAATTTAATAATATAAAAATTTAAATTGGCAAACTAACTTCTAAATATTTTATTATGTTGTTGTTATAAGGTTGTGACTAGAAATATATGAAGCAAAGATGTAAAAATATCATTTTTTAATATCTAGTTTCATTCTATTTTATTTTGAAATTAAATGAATAAATATATAAATTTTTGAATTCAGAACATACATTCAAAATACAAAAGGTAGAGAGATAGACAGTTGTGAGATGGAAGAAATACCTTACAATATATCGAGTCTAAATAAGTAAAAATAAATAAATTGAACATCACACATTTAAATCTTGTTTAACTTATTTAAAAAATAATTCATGTAATAATTAAAAAAAATCTTATCTAAATCTATTTATTTAACTTATTAATTATCTATTTATACTATTATAATATAATTTTAATATATTTTTCAGTTGTAAAATATTATTTTTCAATGTTTCAGTTACGAGAAGGAGTTTCTCACCAAATCTATATGCGGATTTAAGCAACAAGGTTGAGGAGTAAGCAGCAGGTGATGTGAACATCTGATTCATGTAATAATTTTTAAAATGATTTTTTTTACAATAAGTTATATTCTTAATGAAATTGTGTTATAAAAAAAATATGTGAGAGATATTCTTATACTTAGCAATGAAAAATCATATTTATAATATAAATTTATTTTACAAACATGCTCAATTAATCATGTTCTTTTTTAATAACAAAAAAATAAATCAAATTAAAAAAAACACTTATAGAATATTATAACCCTTATACAATAAAACAAGAATGATAACAACAAACACACTAGCCTAATAACTTATTTTAAGAATAATACCAGACTAAATATAGAAAAATATAACATCCTATTTACACCATTAGAAAATACAAATAAATAATAAATAATAAATACTTAATAATATATAACTAGACCTTTAAGATAATACAAAACAGAAAGAATAATAATGCAAAAAGATGGATAAAAGTTCCCAATCACAAAACACGAACTATCTTAAAAAAGAAAACAACTTATACAATAATAAATGATATTTGATGAAACTCATACCAATCATACTTCAATCATTATGTATGCAATCTTTTATTTGAAAATTAAAGAATTCATGATAATTATTGTATTATTATGCCTCTTCCTGATAAGAAATAAATAAGGTTGGTGTAGTAAACCGAAAATTTATTTTTCATGGTAGGATCGGCTTCTTTTATTGAGAACGTTTTATTATTTAATTGGAAATTCTTGTAGAAAATATAACTATAAGTGTATAAAAGATAGAGAAACAGTACTATTTTATATAAAAATATTCAGCTGGTGAAATCAGACTAGCTCTTTATTTATAAAAATATAATGAATTTTTATATTATTGGATCAGTGTAAGTTACTGTTATTGAAATTCGTATTTATTAATATTCATATTTATTTTAATAAATACATATAATTCATTTCTGCAGGTCAACACTGACAAACTCAATCCAGCTTAAAGGTCAACAACAGTGACAGGCTCTTACTCAAAGTTCCTAAAATGGACTTTCACAGAAAACCGACTTAAAGGATTGAATTGGGCCCACAATGCCAATCTGTAATTTCCTTATTTTTTTTACACGCATATGTCAAAAACATTATCGTCAAAAATTAAAATGGAAGACAAAAATACTTATTTTATTCATATAAAATAGTCTGATAGTCTTAGAAAGATAGACATGCTTATTCCAAGTGGTTGAGTAATGTTATATATTTATATATATATATATATATATATATATATATATATATATATATATATATATATATATAT
>Ga0099824_1002237_pt1 | contig 28243 bp, 16 predicted proteins | sample SiratrowhiteBW_FD_76837 | JGI IMG/M metagenome (GOLD analysis project Ga0099824, IMG submission 76837) | Root nodule microbial communities of legume samples collected from California, USA - Siratro white BW | ecosystem: Host-associated > Plants > Roots > Nodule | place: USA: California... | reverse complement strand
GTGTTTACTCCGATTAAAAAAAAAAAAAAAACTCCATTTAAAAAGGTAAAAAAAAAAAATTTAAAAAAAAGAAAAATTTTTTTTAAAAAAAAAAAAAAAATAAATTTTTAAAAAAATTAAAAAAAAATTTAAAAAAAATAATTTTTTTTTTTTTTTTTATTTTTTTTATATTTTAAATAAAATTTATTTTTTTTATATTTTAAATAGGATTTTTTTTTTTTTTTTTAATCGGAGTAAACACTAAGATTATGGTTGGTTGAATAATGCATTTTGTTAGTTTTACAAGTAATAATTTGACTGCATAACATTTTTAATAAATATAATATTCAATGCAATTGAAAAGTCAGTTTTACTCATGTAACCTATTTGAGAGAATTGATTGAAAATAAAAATTTAATATATATATATATATATATATATATATATATATATATATGTATATATATGAACATAATATTAATACATTGATAGATATATAAATGTATAAGGTAATTTATCTTTTATAAAGCGTCTGAAATAACTTTATTACATAATACATGATTTATATTATTGAGAGTTGATCTTACTTATATTATTTATTAAATATAATACATTTATTATACACAAGATAAAAAAAAAACAAATGAGTAAGAATACATTAAATAAGAAATAAAATTTACACAATTTTGCAATTTTTAATAAATTTCAATTGATAATATAAGATTAGTAACAAATACATTAAAAGCAATTGAATTCATACAAAGATTAACGTTATTTGAAACCCACCTATCTATTTAAATAAACATAGAATTGTCGGTTTAATTGTTATAAAAGGATTAAATCAAATTAATGTCTCTTCTATTTCAAAATTAAAACCATTAGAAGTTTAAAATCAAACAAGTAACTTATCATTCAATGTTTGATGTAAAATATTGTAACAGATAATTTTCACAATAACTGAGTTGCATCCTCATGTAACATTTCGTTCTATGGCAACACCATGATTTTGCACCAAGTTAGTAATAGTTTTAGGTAATTATCGAAATGGATGTTTTGTTTTTTATTTATGAAAATGAATAAATTTAAAGTTATAGTGAAAATATGTTTAATGAGTTATAATCAATGAGTTTTATAAATTTAATTAATAGATTTAAAAACTTTTCACACATTTTTTATGTATAAATTTTTATAATAATTACTATCAGTCTTATACTTAAGATTTATTTTTTATGAACTGTGTAGTTATTTTTTTAACCATGCAAAAGAAATAAATATTTATTCTATGGATTTTAAACAGTAAAAAAACTTTATTTTAAAAATTATTGTACGAGTAAAAAATAATACTGAATAGAAATATTCAGATAAAAATAAGAGTGAAAAGTAATCAAGTTTTTAAAACTATTATATGAATAAAAAATAATACTGAAGAATAATGTTTAGATAAAAACAAAAGTGAAAAACTGTTAAAATACTAATTTTAAAAAATTCAATTTAAGAATACTAATTTAAAAGTTAAATTTAGGAATGCTAATTAAAAAGATTGAATTTAAGAATACTAATTTTAAAAAATTGAATTTACGAATACTTGTTTTAAAAAAATAATATTATTTTTATCCAAAACATTTTTGTCCAGTATAATATTTTTTAAAATAACATTTTCTTATTGTTTAAAATCAATAGATATAAATATTTCTTCCTTTTGTATTGTTAAAAATAAAACAATTTTAAAAAATAATCCTAAATATATAACTAAAGGTGATTTTTATAAATATCTTTAATTTATTATACATAAAAACCGTATGAAAAGCTTTTAAACTCATTAATTAAATTTATAAAATTCATTAATTATAATTTGATTATAGTTTAAGTTGGTACAATCTTAATTAAGACAGTCTTCCCGTATATTCTTTAGATAAGATCGTTATCCATGTTCATAAATAAAAAATAAAACACCCAGTAATTACACCAATACGTTGCATAAAACGGCAACACGAACCAAATATTTTTGTGTATAAATGCATACATGAGTGACATGTATATGCATTAGATAATCCCAAAGAGAAAAAGAAGCCAAACAAAACATGGCACCTTACATTTCTAGAATGAGAGCCACCATTGTTGTTTTACACACCACCCTAATCCTTCCCTTGCTTCTCCCAGAAGGTTATTCTTCTTCCATGCTAACTGCAAGTGCAAAAGCCCCAAAATTCTCAGATGCTGATCTGTTAGAATTTCCTCTGAACTTAGAATACTTGGAGGCTGAGTTTTTCCTGTTTGGTGCTTTGGGTTATGGATTGGATAAAGTTGCTCCATCCCTAACTGGGGGAGGACCCCCTCCCATTGGTGCCAAACAGGTTCAACTTGATCCCCTTGCCAAAGATGTCTTCTTGCAGTTTGCTCTTCAAGAAGTTGGACACTTAAGGTTTTGTTCTATCTCTATATTTTGTGTAATTATAATTAACTTTTGACAGGGAAAATTATAATTTCTCAGTTATTATTATACCCTAATTGTAGGGCCATAAGGAGTGCCGTGGAAGGGTTCCCTAGGCCATTGTTGAACCTAAGTGCAGCATCTTTTGGTAAAGTAATGGACGAGGCATTTGGGAAACGTCTGGTTCCTACCTTCGACCCTTATGCTAATACACTCAATTTTTATCTTGCTTCTTACGTGATTCCCTATGTTGGCCTCACTGGTTATGTTGGAATCAGTCCACTGCTACAAAATCCTTCTTTCAAAAGGGTAAACCCTAAACCTAAACCTAAACTTATTTCTTTGTATATATGTGAACTCTCCGTGTCTCACATGTGCATGCACATATTGCATTTTCATGGCAGCTTGTGGCAGGGCTTCTGGGAGTAGAGTCCGGGCAAGATGCAGTGATTCGAGCATTTTTGTATGAACGTAAAGAGGAAGTGGTGAAACCCTATGGAGTGACCGTGGGAGAGTTCACGGATCGCATTTCAAAGCTTAGGAACAAGCTGGGAAACGAGGGTTTGAAAGATGAAGGTCTTGTTGTGCGTAGGGCAAAAGGTGCTGAGGGAAGAGTCAACGGCAACATTCTGGCCGGTGATAAATTTTCATTGGCGTATTCAAGGAGTGCAGAGGAAATATTGAGGATAGTATATGGAACTGGTGATGAACATGTTCCTGGTGGATTTTATCCAGTTGGAGGAAAGGGTGACATAGCTAGATCTTTCTTAAAGCACACTTCCTAAACATAACTTTTATGTGTATTTGATTGTTATGTCTACCTTTGTTAATAATATGAATACACGATACTTTGGGTACAAAGTTAAAATTTCCTTTTACATATATATATATATATATATATATATCTATATCTGGAGATCTTTAAGGCCAAGAGCAAGGAAAGGTTTGCAGCATTAATTCATAACTATTGTGAGATCATCACATTTTACTAAAATATATTTTATTTTAACAAAAAGATAAGTGTTGAAAATAATTGAAAGAAATGAAATTGTACCTCTAAAACAAAAATAGAAACTAAATCTTTAAAGAACATTTCTTAAATCACTTTTAATATTTAGTTTTGATAGTGTTGATGCTTAAAAATATAACAATGATAGAATATATGAGCAAAAGCTATATAAGTGAAAATCAAAACTGAAAAGAAAAAAATTTTTAAAAAACTGAGACAAAATTAATATAAGAGAACATACTATCTTTAAAGCATTAGGTTTGTGAATTATCTTAAAGCATCACAGTTGAATACTTAACAATGAATAAAAATTTTGAATATCTAATTGTTACAATGTCTATGTATTTTAGATTTTGAAAAAATAATTATATATTAAAAAAAGTTAATCAATTACCTGTGATCAATTATATTATCATTATTGATAGAGTATAGAAATTTATACATGAAGAATTTTTAAGAATTCTCAAATAATAAGAGATGTCTTATAATTAATTATATATGCCAAAATAATATTGGATTTTTTTCATATAATTCATTATAATTGATTATCTACTTAATTATAGACTCTTTTAAAACAATCCATTATTATTAACAAGCTAAAAACTTTTTAAAATTTGAGGTTATAAATTAATTTATTCTTTAAATAATTAAATAGCTGTTGATCATTATTTTATAATTAAACACTTTGGAGAAAATGAATGTACATGGGTAGATAACCAATTAAGCTTACGCAATTTATTTGGAGTGTCTAATCCAATGTATGGAAAACAGACAATCAAGCATAAAACCAATAACACTTTTCTTACTACATTGTTCATCATCAAAACATAAATGCAAAAACAAAATCTTCTAATCAAAGTATAAATTATTTTGAATTTAAAATAAATAATTTATATTGTTATACAAAATTATTTTTTAATAGTTGATAATTCTTAAATTTAAAAGTGAATATGAAAAGTTAGATTAAAATAAATTATTTATTAAAAAATGAAGTATATGAATAAACACAAAAGGAGAACGGTTAGATATGGTCAAGAAACATTTTTCTAATTGTTTAATCAAATTATCATTTGAAATTAAAATTAATAAATCTATTTGAAAGAAATAAAATTAATAAAATAAATAGTCAATACTTAAGATTATGACATGAATCTTAAGAAAAATCCTCTTAAAAGCAACTTCATTTTAGTTAAGAAGCTCTCATTTGTTCAATTTCGGGACTCAATTTTACAATATATAAGTTACTATAAAGTTTATTAAAACTAATGTTTTATCTTGTGCACAAAATAAATATCATTTAACTAAAAATTTAGAAATAAAATATTTTAAATACATAATTATATTATGGTTAAATTTTATAATGAATATTCTTTTAATATATAAAATATATTTTAGATATATCATAAATAATTTTGATTGTGATATAATTAAAATTTTAATTATTGATAATTTCTTTTAAAAATTTGAATTTAAGATATAGTCCAAATATTAGAAACGATAGATTAAAGGGGACAAAAAATTAAGAAAAAAATTGAGTCATACAAATAATAACCATAATGAGTATTAACGGATAAATCTAATTAACTAATCTACTTCTTAATAAGATAATTAAATCATAACGAGAGTATCTTCCCAAAATTTTATTTTTTTCACTATTTGATTTTATCAAATATTATTTTAAATAATTTACTATTTAATTCAATTTTTTTAAAATGTGAATTATTTACAAAATATTTAAAAAATATTAAATAAATATTTAAAAACTTAAAAAAGTGAGTTTCTTTCTCATAACAGAATGATATCAGAACCATTGATTATAATATATAAATATATCTAACGGTACCAGATCGTATTTCATTGTGTGTCAATTCTGGAGATTTGCCCTGTATCTGCAAGTTTTGAAGATCTGTTAAAATTGACTCTCCAAAGAGGCTTAAGGGGTAAAAGGGTGGTGTGAAGTGTGTGTTCTTCGCGCAACGCATCAACAACAATTCTTCAAACAGCGTCGTAGAAGGTAAAGGTTTTTCGGTAGTTCGTTTCTTCATTCCGTGATCTTTGTTTTGGTCAGTCTCTGATATTTCGTTCGATCGGTTTTCATTAGCAATTTTCATTAAAATAATGGCAACTCCAAGTCGATTTTAGCTGGTTATTGAGAGATTGCGCTGTGTATTTATTACGGTTCTGTGTTGAATTAAATTAATAATTTATAGTCAAGTGTTGCCGTAGGACAATACTTACGCAATTGATCGGGCTTCACTTCCTGCATCGCTCTGAGACTTTAGCATTGATGTTTGTGTGAATTGCGAGAGTATCCGTAGCTGAATGTTGGATTTCAATTAGGGTTTAAAAAGTATTTTAGCAGAACTACATAGGCCACGAAACCCTAAATCGTAGCTTTTAATTTGATTAAATTGCAGTTATCTATTATTTTATTTTTGTTCTTAACAATTTGTGCGTTATATGATATGATGTTATGTGTTTTGACCCCTTTATTCTGTTAAATTTTCTATGACGTTGAAATTTTATTTGGATACGGGAGTTTATGTGCCAATTATGAATATCCCGGTGGGATGAGTAGCATTGAGGTATACTCAATTTGAAACTAAACAATTTGGGGATTTTGAGAGTTATTATAGTTGGCTTTTGGGATGACACAACTTACTTAGGTAAGTGGTCGTGAGTTTTATGTTCGACCGTCCCTTTGAAATTACCTGCTGTTAACCTCAGCACAATTGTTCTGATATTGAATTAAGAATTCAACTGCATGATTTAATTTATATTATTGCTACCAAAAATCATTTGACTCTGTTTCTATTTACAGAAACACATTACACTAGGCAGATATGGCCGTAGATTCAGCTTCATCAGAGAAGAAATCAAGCAATGCAGCGAATGAGTTACTGACTTTTAATGCTGAGAATATGCAAAGCAACATGAAAACTATCTATTACAGGTTTCGTTTGGCTGTTGGTTATGAATACTATTTTGAATACATAATTTAGCTTGAAATGTTATATATGGGTTGGACCATTGAACGGAAGGCGTTTTTTCTTCCCTTTCTTTCTTTACCTGATTATGGAACATGGCGACTCACCAAGCTGTTTGGGGTGTTAGTTTTAGTATGGATGAAATTATTTCATGTTATCTGTATGAAATAGTCATCTGAGTCCATGGTATATGGATGTAACTTAGAGGAGAAAAAGGGGAGTAGGTGGGGTGGGGGTATGTAAACAAACACCTGTATAATGTCCTCTAAGGTTTACTATTGAATCTTTGTCTCTTTTGCAGCCGAACATTTTTATCTATAATTGGTGGAGTTGTTGCTGGTATTTTGGGATTGACAGGCTTGAAAGGATTTGTGTTTTACATACTTCTCATGGCACTTACTTCAATTGGGCTCGTTGCGAAAGCAAGTTTTTCAACTCACACATACTTCGACTCCTGGAATCGAGTGCTACTTGATGGCTTTCTTGGTGGCTTAATGGTATGTTGTTTGTGTTCATTTCATCTTTCTTTCGGTTTGGTGTATGAGACGGTTTATTTGTTTCATTAAAGAAGAAATTAGTTTGGATAAGATAGTTAGGGACGAACACAACTAGAGAATAATTATCATACGTAGAAAGGCACAAACAATTTAGATTAGCCAAACTTTTGGAGCACATATAATAAAGATACCCAACTGGTAAGGGGAATTGCCATGTGCTAAACTTAAACACTAAATATCAATGCAAGTGTAGGAAGATCTTTTCCCTTAAAAAATAAGCATTCTATTCCAGCCAAAGACATCAAGGAATAGCATACGATGCGTACTACCAGAACACTTAATCTTTCTAATACAGATGCTCAAGCCAAACCTGTGAAGAAAATCTAATTAAAAGAAAATGCTTCAACATTAAAGGTACACTAAGCACTCACCTAAGATACACTTGCTGAATTAGCTTTTCAGTAATGTGAATAAAATAAAGAAATATTATAGAATTTTTCAAAGTTAGAGTTTCGCATGACATATTTGGAGATAAAAGCTTTGTTGGGTCTATGTATCTGTAACGTATCGTTAGAATTGATCTTGCAGAGCAATGCAGTCCAATAGCTTCTTGACGTTTGATGAAATTGCATACAAGAGTAGCATTTTATGTTATAATAATGAAATTTTGGGAGAGGTCTATATATTGTCTTGCTGGTCTTATTTGATCATAAGATCTATTTTGGGGTTTTTCTTCTCTCTGGGATGTTTAGCACTTTTTGAATGTGGGTGTTCAGCATTATAACTTCTCTTTTTCTACTTCTGCAGTCGTTCGTGCTGTTCTGGACGTATCCTTCTCTTTAATAATACTTTGGTGGTGGATTATGACTGAATATTGGTTTACATCAATTCAATAAAATCTGTTAAAAATGGAGTACTTGTTTGTCCTAAACTGTGTCATTGGAGAATGATGGAATAAGTTTTTCTAAATCTAACCAGAACTTAATTTACAATTTCCAAGTATGAAAAACAAATTGATTTTGTGGGGGTTGGGTAATTTCGTAATATCAAGTTTTAGTAACAGGAATAATTTCCAAAATTTTCAGTAAAACTAATGAAATTTTCTGAGTTTCTTGAGCTGCAGTTGCCATGTTAATTCTGCTTGTGCTGTGTTTGTTCTAAACGAGTTTGACACTCAATAAAACACAACACTACAAAATTTAACTTGCTGCTATATACATCTCTTCTGTTGAAATTGTTGCCATTATGTTGTTCTTTGACAAAATAAAGATTTGCCTATGACATTGTCCACATATTTTGATGGATGGAATGTGCACATGTTTCAAGTGAAGACTATTTGGATACCGTAGCCGCTATTGATCCTTACTGGAATTCAGTTGCATTCTACAATTACTAGATAGCTTTTCATGATATTCCCGTTTCTAAACTGAGATTTACTACCAGAGTTTTGTCTGATTATGTATTATTTAAAATACTATCTTAAGTGAGAAGTTTGTTAACTGATATAGATTGCAATTTCGTCAATTTTTATTTTAGGCTTATTGTACTTCTAGACTTTCTAGCCCTTCTATTATAACGGAAGTTTGAATTTAATTCTGTAAATTTAATCTAGATTTTAATTATTATAACAAAGTCGGTTCATTATTTTTTTTTTTCACTTGAAAATTTACATTTTTTTTAGTTCAAAATCTTCACATTTTTTTTAGTTCAAAATCTTCACAAATTAAGTTTATGAAATTGTTGGGAATATAATGCTCGAAATGTATTGCGTAAAATATCAAATTTTTCTATGAGATTGTAGTTTTCTTCAAAGTGATCATTTAATTTTATCATATTTTTGCTTAATTGTCAAATGTAAACATTTAAAGTTATTTTTTATATTAATTTTTTTTCATGATTCCTTAATTATCTCGAAAGAATGAGATTTTAAGGGTTTATAAATAAAATAAAGACTGATGAGAATAATATTCATCTAATGTTTGTTTTTATTTAAAATTAAAGGAATTTAATTTGTCGAGGGATTAAAATGGTAAACAATATAATTATACATTTATTTCTTCTTAGCATTACCTCTCAATAAAAAAAATTATATTTGACTATAAGCATACTGCTATAAGTCAGAATTCTTTTATCACTTGCCATTTACTATATATTTAGGCAATGTTTTAGTTAGAAAACAATGGAGCTTGTTTCAGGAAGGATGAAAAAAAAAAAAGGAGAAAATTTGAGGATATTTTGGTAGTGTTACCTAATTATTTCCTAAGCTATTCTATTAGTTAAATTGCACAACTAAGGTGGTTGTTTATTTCCTAATCTATTCGATTAGTTAAATTGCACAACTAAGGTGGTTGTTTTGATAGACTTAAAAATGAAATTGAGGAACTGCTAAAATAGTGGTGAAGCCTATAGATACTGTGCGCGTTTTAATAATCAATCTGTGAATTTGATGAGTAGGAACTAGAATTACCATGCAAAAAAACGCATATAAGAGGAACTTTTCTTAATCATTTTACAAATGCATTTGATTAATTGTGAATGTAAGCAGATATAATTCATCAGAGTAAGGTATGAATTGAATCCATGTGAAAGTCAGTTCAGTTAGGTGGCGGAGACCTGCCAGTCCACATGGAAAGCACGGACACCTACTGGTCCAAATAAAGATATAATATTATAAGTATTATTGGCATTATTTTTAATCAAAAATTATTTTAATAACATTATTTTCATTTCTATAATTATAAGTTATTGTGGTTGATATTAGTGTAATTTAAGTTAAATCTTTTAAATGAAATAAGGCGTCAAATTTTAATTTTATAATTCTAAAAATATGACTAAAAAAGAGATTTTATCAAGGGATGAAATGCGTGGAAGGATAAAAAAAAAGAGAAAATTTGAGAATAAAAATATGTGAACTTCATATATTTTTATTTTATATGGAATTTTATATGAAAATATGAATGATAACATAACGGAAGAGTTCTACTTTGATTATATATATATATATATATATATTGCTGTTGAGCTAAAATTTGTGTTTTGTTCATATATTATTCTTGTTAGGTAAAAGATATATTTATATTTATATTTGTCTAAACATTTATTAAATATTTTTACAAAACAAACCATGAAGAAATATGATATTACGAATAACTCAATGATAAAAGGATATATATTATTTTTTATCAATATAAAATTATAATTACATAATTTAAAATGAAGTATCAAATAAATTAATTGTAGTTTAATAATTTAAAATATGACGAGTATAAGGATAAAATAACTATCTATATATCCTATTTTAAACGTCAAACATTTACCATATTCATACTCATACTTAATTAATTAATATATTTTTATTTGTATTAATGTTGGAATAGATTCATATCATACTTATATTTAAATTTATTTACAGTCCTTTTCCTTCATTCTTTTGAGCATTTATTTTTTTTAGATAGTTGTAGTCATTAAAAATTGATAAATATTTAATCTTTTATTCATCGAACTTTATTATTGTAACCAAAGTTTAAAATTAATTTTTAAAATATATAATTGATTATATAATAACTGGTATTTTTTGTTTTGATTCTATTTTCTCTTACATGTGTCTTAGATAAAATAATTTATGTTTTATCTTTCTCTTCTTATTCATTATTTTTTCTCTTTATTTATTTCTTTTCCACTAAACCCACAAAAAAATGATAGACTATTGACAACAGCAATAGATTTTTCCCACTAAAAATCTTCAAGATGAAACTAAAGCTAAAACTAATTTTTATCTAAGTTAACCCACTACTTCATACTTTAATTACCTATTATATCAACATCATTTTCATAGTGTGCTTTTTTCCTTTCAAGTTCAAAGAACTTATTCGTCTCTGACATAAAGCAACTTTAAAATACTTGTAAGAATGATTTGATCACTTACTGGAAGAGTCTCTGACACAATTTTTTCTAAAACCAATTAAAAAAAATTCAGCTAACGGAGTAATTATTTCTTTAGAATGAACATTACTTAAAAATTGTTAGTTTCTTAAGAAAGTGCACTTAAAAACCAATTAAGATTTAACAATAACTCAAAATAATATATATATATATATATATATATATATTTCATTAATATTGAAAAGTAAAAGGTTTAACCTAAAATTACCTTCTTTATATTTTCAGTGTAATATACAATATTATCAATAACTATGAAACAGTATATTCACGATTATCAAGTAATTAGAAAAAAAAAATTGTGGTGAGTGGAATTTTGGGGTTAACACGTGTTAGATCATGTTTGTGTCGTTCACTTATATAAAAGAAGACTAATAGATACTTCAACATCACAATTGAAAGTGATATTGTAAAGAAAACAGATAAGAGGGAGAGAAAAGAAAAGGGTTTGAAGAAGGAGGATGTCGTGGTGGTACACTTCAAGTTTCCGGTGGCCGGAGTTAAACCTGTGGGTGCCGTGGTCGAGTTTCCGGTGGCCGGCGCTGGACTTGTCGTATTGGAGCGTAGAAAGTGTGATTCAGTGGAACTTGTCCTTGGTTGATGACGTGGTATGGGCCTTGATTACGGGCCTTGAGTCCATAGCTTTGGTCGCCTTGCTCTGCTACTTCTTCCTCTGTTGTGGATGTACTCTCTAATCTCATTCTCATTTATTTTATTTTCTTTTTCTATAAATATATCTTATTTTCATAAATTAATTGTAGTTTCAAATATTTCTAAGGTTGATTGTGGCCGAATTTTATCCTTTTTATATGTGTTGTGCTGTGAATTTGCGAACTGTAATCACTTTTTGGGTTCTTTTGGTTCTTGCGTGATGAATGCCAAACGGATAAAACCAGTTCTTTTATGAGCTTCAGTTTTTTATTTATTTCTTTGAATATGCTTGTTTGTTACTATTTCAGAAAAATTTTCATTAATATTGCCACTGATAAGTTTGTTTATTTATTTATTAAGTAAGTCAAAGTAATTTTTTTTTGGTTTATAGATATTAATTTAAAAGATCACACTTATATTTTAATTGGTTTAGTTTCATGTTACAGGTGTAATTTTCAAATATGAAATAGTATGGTACAAACGTCGGCATAATCACCATTTGTTTGACTCTTGATATTTTGATAAGAAATAATGAATATTTATTGGAAGTTAAAAATAGTCAGAAAGTGAGTTCTCATTTCATTTTAATTTAATAATTGTTTACTATTCTAAAACGTCAGAAATTAGATTGATATGGTAATAAATTAAAGTATAATTTATGTATTTTATAGAAAAATATTATTTAATTTGAAAGGTAAAATATAATTCAAAATGTGTTTGAAGAAAAAAAAGTGTCTAAGAAGAGAAATAATATACTTTTACTTTTATTTTATTTTTAAATATGTTTTCGTATGTTATGGATACGAGTTACAGCTGAGAGAAAAACAAAAAAAATATGTTTTTCAGAGTTACAATTATCCGTTTTTAAAGCATAAGTGTGACCTCATGATGGGTCTCTAATTTACATAACACAGTTTATGACTCGTTTACCCTTCTAAGTTAAACATCTGTCTTTATTTTAGAATAAATTTGCTGAGTTGCTTATAAACTTATAAAAATAAATTGTGATCATTTTATACTTTTTCTTGCATATTTTGAACAGGTTTCAAAAGGAAATCAATATAAATGACTAATATCTAATTTGTTTTAATAAAGTTCATAATAAAGTTACAAATAAAATCTCATTATAAGATTATTTAATGCAAACTTTTAATTAAGCTGCTTGCCCAAAATCGAGTAATTCTATTTTCACATAATATTTCGTCAGAAAAAAGAATAAGGTGACTTGAGTTAAACATATAAGCACGATTTAGTTTTCTAACCTTAGGTTCGGCTGTTCAAAAAAAAAATGTGAGGTATAAAAAAATAAAAACAAAATATTACTTTCATGTATATTAAAGAAAAATAGTGTTTACATATTTAGAATTTCATAAAGAAAAATTATGTGCTTTTGTTTGTTAAAAAGGTTTTCTTTACAATTATATACTTTTTTCTTCTTATGTAACTTTGATAGTCATAGCTGCTGGTAATATAATTGATGTGCTTTTGTTAGTTTCTAGTGTTTATCTGCTAACTAAGCTCCACGTTATCATCGCAATCACGCACAACTTCTGGATTCTTTGACTTTTTTTTCAACGTTAAATTTAACGGACTCACTGTTCACTCCAAATTTTTTGCCCTAACGGCGAAAATCTTGTGTGGAAAAACTTAATCCAAAAATAAACACATTTAGTATGATTTGTTCTTTCAATAAATAATAGTTATTAAGTATAAATTAAAAAATAATGTGAATATAATATATATGAATATATAATATATAATATATAATCATTTAAATTTGAATGTTCATTCTTACAATCGTGAATATCACATTAACATGTATTTAATTCTTTGTAGTATTAATCAATATTTTAAAATTTGTTTCTTATAAAATTAAAATTATTTAAAAAATTCAAATAGATTTTTATTAAATGAATATAGTGGTGAATGTTTAAAAAATTATATTTTTGTAAGTATTAATTTTGTTATATATTTTTCTTAAAATTTTGAGTTACCTACCATTAGGACATTATATAAATGTTTTCTAAGGTGAAATGAGATTCGTCAGGAATGATTACTTTTTTATTATTATTGTGGTTTAAATTTATAAGCATGAAAATATTATAATTGAAAAAAACATTTAAATAATATTTTTTATCTAAAAAAATAGGGACCTTTTATTTTAGTTATTGTACTAACATGAATTCAATAGAAACTTTACCATTACAAAATTGTTGGCCTTCTGATGTTCAAATTAATAACGAAGAAATGAAAATAGTACGAAATTTCGTTTTGACGTTGTAAATCCTGGATCTACCTCCTTACTATTACTATATTAATATACTTTCTAGTAGAAATCATATGTGGTAGCGGGAGAACTTTTACTTATGATGAACTCTCAATTTAATTGTAAAAAAAATTGACAAAAAAGTAAAAATTTTACGAGTTTAAATTTAACTAATTTTTATAAAATCAGCTTATAAGGTGATGTTAGTAAGATTTATATTCAGTTATAAATTATTGAAAGATTCTTTTTATTAGTGGTTGTGAGATTTCTAACACACTTCTTTAGTTGAAACTCTTCAACTTGTGAGTTTAAACCTAACTCATTCTTACAAAATCAACTTATAAGATGAGATTTGCATACACTTATAAACTATTAAAAAGTATTTTCTCAAGTTAATGTATGATCTTCAATAATTTACAAAAGATTTATATGCTCAAATTACTAATAAAATAATAAAATTAATGTAACCATATATCTCAAAATAAAATATTATCTTCTTTAAATGCACTGGTTGATTATAAAATAGTTATTATAAAATAGTTGTATCATAAGTTTAAAATTGATGTGTTATCATAATTAATAATTTGTATTATATTTTATTCTATCATTATTCTATTTATTATAATCTATGTATTGTAATCTATTATATAAGAGTTACATTATTTAAAATAAATTATACAGTAGTCACTCAATATTAGTGCCTATATTCAATATTAGGGAATTATTTATTGGTAGGTTAATTTTCAATTTATTTAGTCTTTTTAACATTTGCTTGAGAATAGAGGGTTAAGCAGTGATAGATTCATGTTTGATATTTTTTTTAATCTTAGCACACGTTAGATTGAATGTTATTATAGCCTATCTAAATGGTCTTTTGATTATTAGTATCACAATAAGAAACCGTGATAATATTGTCTAGGTAATTAACTTGACTATTGTACTATATAAGAGGTTATTCAAAATAGGTTGTAAAATCCATTTAATATTTTTTTTATTTAATGTACGTTCGTGAATAGGAGATTTTTCATTTAGGCTTAACATATGTTAACTTAGGACAACAGCCGATTTAAGTGATCATGGTCGTTTAAGGACTAATATCAAAATAAAAAAAAATTATAATTTGTTTAGGACATTAATAATTATATTAAAGAAAATATATTTACTAATAAATATAAACAATATTAATTAGACCTCATTCACATTATCACTTGACCCCACATTTTAATTATAAGAAACAAAAAGAAAAGAAATAAAACTGTATGATTATGATTGTGATTAAACAAATATGAAAAGGAACTTTATCTTTATATTCCTACATGATATACAATACTAAATACTCTAGTTTAAAAGGCCCCATATATATATATATATATATATATATATAACACTCACAGGCTATAATTTCTTTTTTATACTTTTGATTAGTTAGTTTGTTAAATATAATGGTAATGATACCATTTAATGCAACATTGTCAAAAGTGTCACATTAATAAATGAAATCATTAAAGTAAAAACAAAACATATTTACATAGATTAAAATTAAAACACTTAACATATTTATAGGAATTAAAACAATACATATTTAAAAAAGTTGAAAACAGAAATATTATATTTATAAAGAATAAAAATAAAAAATGTAAATTTTTCTTGATTAAGAAAAAAATATTTACATGTAACAAAAGTACCCTATTTACAAAAACAAAAAATTAAGCATTATCCTGCAACTAATATTCAATGACTAAAACTTGATGAATAGTAATATTCAACAATTGTTGACTAATAATATTCAATAATTTAGAAGAAATAAAAGTAGAAAAAGAGTGAGAATTACATGAGAAATTTTAGGTAGAAGAGAAATTATATTTTAGGTGATTATCTTATGTTTTCGACAATAGTAATTACTGTCTTAATTGAACTAGGTAAGGAGTCCAAGTTATAAATAGCTATAATAATTAGGAATAAGTTTAAGTTAGAAGTAAAATGTAAACATGGAGTGGAGTTAGAAACACATTTTTAAAAATATATTTTCAAGTCAAATTTTTATGATGTGGTAATAACTTTTTAAAAAGTGAAGTGGTGGGAATTATTTTGCCAAAATTGTTTATCTCTGTTGTTCTTACAACTGTGAATCGATTTATCTAATTTTCACAATTATCATCCCCTCCTTCCCATTGTCTTCTTTTATTTTCCGTTATCAGTATCGGTCTTTAGTCAAAAAATACTTGTAATTATATTTTAATATTAAAGTTAATTTACAGAAAATAGGAATTTAACAAGTTCTTAAGAATTTAATATTATAATATTATTTTCTTTGATACTAATACCAATTTATGCTACTTGAATGAAACTATTATAAGTACGAATAGTTAAAGTAAACTCAATATTTTCTTAATGATAATTCTAGAATAAATTTATTGATTATTCTCAATGAACTAATTACATAAGAATCTTAAAGTCCAATGACTTAAGTGACTAGTCGGCCAAAAACCGAGATGCCACCATGTGGACTAAATGTATTTATTTTGCCTTAGAATCTATTTACATGTTTAAGTGGACGTTGACTTGTATTTTTTTTTTTTTTTTAGTTATATCAATTTTTGCAGTGATCTTAATTTTTACTTTGTAAAATTTAGCACATTGGCACTCAGAGTAATGTGATATTCTAAGTTTAAGAGAAATAACTTGCAATAATTAGAACAGATATACTTTTAGGTGTGTAATTGTTGGATTTGGATTAAACATGCATTTTTGCTGGGTGGTTTGATTAAATTTCAAAAATATATTTATGACACTCAAAATGGTCCAGATTTCTTTTGCAGTGTACACTTTTGAAACTAATTTGACTAGAGGAGAAGGTGATTTAGTGTATAGTGTATAATTTTTTTAGAGAAGGAGGTTTTATATATATTTTTGTTGTGAATGCTAAATTAAGTTGTATTTGTGCAGAATTTATATTATTTTCTTTGAAACATGTCTGGAATTGAGCTGGATCAAAATGAATGTGCTATATAGTTTTATTTGATATTAAACCTGCATTTTGTGTTGACTAAAATGAAGTGTTTCCTTTCATAAAATCATAAAAAATTTTGACCATACTTCCTTGATAGAGAAATTTTTATTGCTGAATCATTAAGATATTGTAAAACAATTCTCTGTTTCAAATATTTTCTTGTTTCTACTTATACTTAATCAATTATGTGAAAATTTCTCTCTCTCTCTTGAGAATAAAAAAATTATATCATTTATAATATTTTGTACAATTTTTTGTTTTTATTTTTATATTGAGTACAAGAAAAAAAGAACACAATATTTAACGTAATAAACAATTATCACGTTAATTCTAATAATTTTATATGAAGATTTAAATAAACCAATATTAGAATTATCCAACAACATCAAAATTAAGATTGGTTTAATATTTTTAAAGAACACAAATATAATAAAAGACAGATCTTAATACACAACTACAATTACAGTACCTAAAGAAAAGCTTACAAGTATTTATTTATTCTTTGTCTTTAATCTTTGTATAGTTGGAGAGATAAACCTCCTAATAAGGTATACTCTTATAACATTTTCTTATTTATCATTTATCCTTATGTTTAACCTTTATTCCTTGTTATTTGTTAAAAATACTTTGAATTTTTAATAAATACTCTCTCGTCTATATTATGATACATACCTTCCAAAGAAAACAATGTTTTACATAAAACATTTTGTAATTCCAACAATTTTTTATGTTTTTTCTCTATTAAATACATGATTATCTGGTATTAAATAACGAAAAAGAATTTAATAACAAGTAATTAAAAATTATTTCAGTTCATTTTTATGGTTTTTTTATTATTTAATTTATTGATTCAAATGTATATTTTTATTCCTCTTTTAATACTACTATATAGACTACCTTTAAAGGGTTAATGAAGTTGTTCAAGACTATAACTAAATTTCAAATTTTTGATTCGGAACTATTATGCCTGCTTTCACTTTTAATTTTACTTGTTTTATTAAAAAAATAATAAAAAGTCTCATACCATTACAAAAATTCCATAGGATTGGTAGTGGTATATTACAATTAATTAATTTAATAATAATAACATTTTAGAGTAAAGGGGATTAAGTAGTAAGAAAATCAATCAATTATTTTTCCTGTTTTGTGTATTGTTTTTATTGAAGTGCCGTGTAAGGGGGACTAGAGGGAGTATATTATATATAATAGTTAATATTAAATAAAAAGCTATACATATAATGAATTAGTTGCATTTTAAAATTTTAATATTCACTTTTTTTATGAGTACTTAAAATTTCTACATTTTTAATTCAACTTTTACTTTTTTATTTTTTTTATTAATTTATTTGTCACTATTAAGACACGTAAGATGTTGTAGTTAGTATTATAATTAATATAAGATAAGAGACTTTTATTATGTTGGATAATAATGTTATTATATTTTTTTAACATTTTCATATTATTATATATAATCATTAAAAAAATTATCATTGCATTTTATTGATGTAAATAACAACGTTAATTTTTTTATTAACATATTTTTTTAATAAAAGCAATAAATATCATTTATCCTTAATCACATATTATTTTATGTTAATTATATATTTAAATCTTATTCTGAAAAAATTAAATGACAGAGATTAATTAAAAATATAAAATTTCAAATAATTTCAATAAACTAAAAAAAATTTATGAAGAATCTAAATTAATTAAGGTATATAGATATTTATAAAATACTAAGTCAATGACATTAAACAGTACATTAATTTATATGCAATCTAGTATATTGAAATTAAGGTAGTATGTTTAATGCTTTGTTAAATATAATTAAGTACATTAAACTGATTAGAACTAATAGCAATATTTTTATTATATACAATGACTAAATAATAAGAATAAAGATCATGAATAATTTTATCTTTTAACAGCTGTTGACCATATATCTGTGACTAGTCCTGCTTAGTGAAGTCACAGTTGGCTTCAAAAGGTATCGCCACGTATATAACTGAAAAGTGAAAACAATTTTTGATATATATAACAAATTTCTTAATTTTCTTCATTCAAATAACCGAAAGATACATCGTTCACCATATTTAATTGCCTCTTATTTTGTTTTAAAAAAAATTGGAAAATGGTGCCATCAAACGCGTAAACATTAGAAGGTTTGAAGAGTGAGAATGCACAGCAAAAGAAAAGCAAGAAGACAGATAGAAGAAGGTAGTGCTATTGCTAAACATAGGTTGCAATGTTCTTATTCAGAATGGTCTCAACAGAAAACCGTTTTCTTTGTGTTTCTTTTTTGTTTTTAGAAAATTCGTATAACGACCGAATAGCTGTTTCTTTTTATTTTCACTTTAATTTTAATTCAATGTCTTATTTTTGGGTTTAGCAATTTCGGAAAGAGGTTTTTGTCATCTTGCATGGAATTTCAATCTCCAACTTCTCGCCCTACCCGGAGTGATGTCATTTTGAACCACCATCCACCATTTCCGATCATTCACCGGTTTCTGTTGCCGCCGCCGCTGCCGCCGCCATCATCCTCCACGGGGCTGCTTCCGAGACATTTTAACCCCTCACTTTTCTTCACGATGGATAATCAAAGGTCCGTCTCTCTGCTTCAGGTAAACTTTTTTCCTTTTGGGTTTTTGATTTTTTTTTAGGGGTGTTTGGGTTTTATTTAAAGTTTATGACTTTTTGTTTTGGGGTTTATTTAATTATACGCAGTTCATGGTTGATGAAGGACTTGTTCCGTCGGGAGAAGAGGAAGATAAACGAAAAAATGTTATTCGGAAGCTTAAACAGGTTTTCTTGTGCTGCATTCCCCTGTTTGTTCTTAATGTGTGGTTTTTGCTGCGACCTTTTCATTCTTTGTTTTCTTTTTGAATGCACGGGGTTCAGTTTGGATGCGTTCTCTGTTTTCCTTGAAGGTTGCTTCTTTATTTTTTATTTTTCCTCTCAAAAGATTTATTTGCATTTTCTTGCTTTTTTCACATGTATGACTGGAAAGTGTTTATTGTGTACGACAATATTGTCCTTACTAGTTACTTCAACTAGGTTTTGTTTTGGCAATGCATTCTGAACTTAGTTTGTCACGTTTGAAGCAGCAGCTATTGTTATATACATGTCACCTCAAAAAATTTTACTAGTAAGCTTGTACAGAAAATTTAAAGAAATTTGTCGTTGTTGTTTTAATAGTAATAAATTTTTCTGGGTAATGGACTATCTTCTGTGTAATTTATATAACAAAAACCAATGAATAGGTAGATTTATTACTTAAAAATCTGTTACTTTGTTCATAATATTGGTAAGATTTTAAAACTGTGCGAATTATTGAACTCATTTACTAATGGCAAGGCTTCAACAGAAAAGTTCTCATTTTCGCAACAATTATAACTCTTTAATTTCTTGTGCATGCAGGGATAAAATTCATATTTTATGTTAGCAAATCCCTGTATTTATCTGTTTCTTTAAATTTAGTTTTCTTAATTTGCATCATGATATCTGTTTAGGCACTTAGTACTATCTTGATGGCATTCCTATTAATCACAGATCATGCATTTATATTTTATTATCTTATTACCTTATTTATCATGCTATTCACTTTGCAGGTAGTCTCATCGTGGATCAAGAAGGTTGCATGCCTGCATCAACTACCAGAGCACCAAATTGCTGTGACATCTGCCACAATATTGACTTATGGATCTTATGGCCTCGGAGTGAGTTCTTCCCTCAGTTATTCCTGTAACGTTTGATTTTCTTGGTCTATTATAAGATGAAAGATAAAAAATTTGTCGTATTAGTATTTCTCTTAATTTACTTGGATATGATTGTTAAACTTTTTCACATGTCTAAAGCTTGCTTTCTGCTTTTAACTTTTGTCAATAACTTTCAATAATGTTTAGGTTCACAGCTCAGGGTCTGATATTGATGCTTTGTGTGTTGCTCCTTTCTTTGCCTCAATTACAGTAAGTTAATTGTGTTTATCTTGTTTATCATTCCCTTAGGCTCTGTAACATTTGCCTTAATTTTTACTGATACAGGAAGACTTTTTTGTTGTGTTGCACGACATGCTTAAAAGAAGACCTGAAGTATCATATATTCACTGTGTCAAGAGTGCAAAAGTCCCTTTAATGCGATTTAAATTTGAAGGGGTTTCCATTGATCTTCCATATGCTCGGCTTAATGTACTATATGTTCCTGAGGTCAGTACGAGGAAACATGATGTAGTTCTCAAAATGTGAAAATACATTAAAAAATGTTAAGAGTATAGACCTTTTTAAAACATTATGCTCAATATTTCTTCAAACTAATGTCATTGCCTCTTTGTGTTATGCATTAAACCATTTTTGTGTTAAATAACCAATTGCTTACTTATGCCGTTTATTTTGTTTTACAGAATGTTGACATATTAAATCCATTTTTCATGAGGAATATTGATGACACCAGCTGGAAAAGTTTGTCTGGGGTACGAGCAAATAAATACATTCTCCATCTAGTTCATAATATAGAGGTAAGATGACTCCAGTCATTTCTTTTCTTAGTAAAAGAGAATAACCAGATTCAAAAGAAATTGGTATCTTTATGATCCAAAGGATGTGAAATATCTTGATTTTTTTTGACGTTCGATACAAGTGGGGGTAATTTTTCTTTATTGTTCTTGTGCATTATCGTCTCTTTAATGCAACTCTCATGTGTTTCAGAAATTTCAATGCATGCTACGATGTCTTAAACTGTGGGCAAAAAGGCGAGGAGTTTATGGAACTGTAAGTGCATTTGTACTTTCACGTATTGGTTGCTTTCATAACTTTGTGCTTGAACTTTAATTGTATGCTTAACATGAAGTAATATTTCCTTTGCAGTTGCTTGGTTATTTGGGAGGAGTTCATATGACAGTTCTTGCAGCATATGTTTTTCTAAGACACCCTGATGCCACCTTAAATGCTCTAATTATGAACTTCTTTCAAACATTTGCATTTTGGCCCTGGCCTACTCCAGTGATGTTGCAGGAAGGAATGTTAACAGTTATAGATGCGATAGAAACACGGTCCTTCATGCCTATATTTCTGCCATCTAGCCGTTATGAATATTGTCATACAAATATTACTAAAAGCACTTTCTTTCGGATCAGGAGTGAGTTTCTTCGTGGACATGATATGACAAAAGTATGTTGCGTTGCTTAACCTAGGTCTCCTTTTGATATACGTTTTACTTACCTGTGTTAGTATACTCATTTTCCAGAGTGACTTAGCTTTGTTGTTATACACATTTTCCAAGGTGACTTAATCATAATGTTCTGTGTGGTAGAATCCACAAGGTTTACATGGCTGCCATCTAGCCCTTGAGGATTCTACCATACAAAATATAACTAAAAGCACTTTGTATTGGACCAGGACTAAGTTTCTTTGTGGACATAACATAACAAGGGAATGCTGTGTTGTTTAACCTAGGTGTCCTTTTGGTAAACATTTTACTGGAATAATATTTTCACCTGTTGTATGACTAGCATTATATGTATGAAGTTCACATTATCTCATATGTGGATTATATCAGAAACAATAAAATACCCACTGAAACATTTAAATAATAATAAATTTATTGATTTTCAAAACAGTATACACTTGTTATATAACCTGTAAGGATGCACAAATACACTTATGACATCTTATATTCTGTGTAGTGTAAAGTATATTAATAAAAGAAATTCAAAGCGAAAAACATCAAATCATAATTTTTTTCCCCAAACAATGTAACTTTGATCTTCTATGCAGGAGTAAGGGCTCACCCTTTTTAAGCTGAAAAGGATAAATAATAACTAAAAACGCTTTGTACTAGATCATGACTAACTATATTCGTGGACATAATGCAGCAAATGTATGTTGTGTTGCTTAGCCTAGATCTCTTTTTGGTATGCATTTTGCTTACCTGTGTTCTTATTTATATTTTATCAAGAGTGACTTAATCATAATGCACTGTGTATCAAACTACTTTCTTCTTGGATAACCATAATTGAAGCTGATGCTCCTATTTTAGTTCCTGATGATTTCCATGGGTACTTATTTGAAAAGAACTAGGCCCTTAAATAAGTCTCTAATTTTCTGTATATGGTTGGATTGAAGGATATTTTGAAGCAAGATTTCCTTTGGGATAATGTATTCGAGCCTTTTCCATACTCAGAAAGATATTCCCAATTTGTCAAAATTTATCTCTCTTCTCCTGACCATTATGCACTGGCAGAATGGGTTGGTTGGGTAAAGTCACGCTTTCGAGGTCTTCTTGTGCATGTAAGTAGCTCAAATGGTAAATTTGGTTTCTTGTGAATTATATTTACTTTTTACTTTAGAAGTGACTATGATCCATATCATTCATTGCAATCACACTAGAGAAGCTTGAGTATTTATTTGTAAATATTTTACTATCATGTAACATGATGCTTCCATTTAAACCATAACTGTTAAGGTTACTTTTATGGGCTTGGCACATATATTTATGTTGTAAAAATATCCTCTTCTGCTGTTAATTTTAATGTTACTATTGGGAACCTCACTCATGACCATGAATCAATCAGGAAATTTATTGTATTTATTGTTATATTTCCATAAATTTTATTGGCATTTCTTCATATAGTTCTGTTTGCTGCAGCTGGAGGTTACTCAAGGATTTTGTGACCCTAACCCCACAGAATATGTTGATAGTGAGAGACCAGAGCCAAATGTAGTTTTCTACTGGGGTTTGAAACCTAATAAGAATAATTTTCTGGACATTGATTCAGCAAAGGGGGAGTTCATGAAGATTATAAAGAATGGCTATGAAGGTTCTCCTGGGAGGATGGAGATGTCCATCCTGTTAGCTTCTGAGCTGCCTAATTGATGATAAGAAAAGGAATCCACTCTTGGTTGTGGAAAAGGAACTCAACATCTTCCAAATTGCCTTGTGCAATGTGTCAGCAGTTCCAGTGAGGATTCTAGAGGCTAGATTTATTTTATTTTGATTTATCTGCCATCTTGTTGTACTATAGACCTGTATATTCTTGTTCCCCTTTTCTCCACCATTTTTTGCCTTCTAACTTCAGTAGTAGGAGCAGAGGTTTGCATAGGATCAGCAAAAGGATGAGTAGTCTTTTAGTCTTGCAGTAGATAACAGAAATTTTTGAAAAGTCAAAAGAGTTACCAGGGATTGGACATGTAAAGTGAATAAACCTCATTATACCTTTCAAAATATAGAGTTAGATAAATCAATGATCAGTTGGAACTTAGTTTGATAAGTTAGCTATTTAATTGCCATGCCAGTAATATGAAATTCTCTAGGATTGTCACATTGCATACTATTTTCATTAGTTAGGCTATTGATTTGCTTATTTTTCTTTATTTATTTTATCTCAGCATGTTATATTTCTTTTAAACTATTTTAGTAGTTTGAGCTACTGTTTGAATGTATTATTTCGATTTATTATATTTACATTGTTTTTGCATTCCAATATAACTTAAACTAAAAATGGCAGAGCATGCTTTAAAAGGTAAGATAAAAGGTATTTTTGACATAAAAATATCTCTGTTCATTATAATTAGAATTAGTTATCAATTCATTAGTTAAAGATTTAACCATTATAACTACGAGAATTAATTACGGTAAAGATTTTATCAGTTCATTTGTTTGTTTAAATACTACACAATTATTATGACAAAATATCCTATATAAAACTGATCATTTTATTTTCTATGGTGCGAAATATTTGAAATGAAAATTATTTTGTAGTTAAATAAAATAAAATGTTTTAATTATAATTCCTATCATACTTAAATTAATTATTGTAAAAATATTATAAAAATGAAAAAAGGGCTTTATAATATAAAAATCAATTTAACAACTCGTTTTTGCCTATAATATGAAAGTGCCTATAATATGGAAGTTCGCATCAAATTAGTATAAACTTTTTTTTTTAAATTCTTAAAATTGTGTAATTTATTTTCTTTTTTTTTTTTAATTTGAGTGAAGAGGTTGTTTAATATTATTGTGAATAAATTTAAATAACTTTTAAAGACTAACTAATTTAGTTTTGTCTTTTTTTAAAATATTTTAATTTTTTTAATTTAAATAATTTAATTTTTTCTTATATAAAAATCATATTTTTATTTAACTATTTTACATAATAATTATTTTTTCAATTCAAATTAACTTTATATCTTATTTCAATTACTTAATAATAATTAATTTTAATAATTACATATTCATCAAATAAGAACAAAACATATAATTTATTTTAATATAGAAATTATTTGCGTAGTTGACCATCATGTGGTTCAATACATGTTATATAATTATATTGTATCCTCGTAATCCTAAGTTCATTCTTATTAATTACAAATCTCAATTAACATGCATTGCCATGAAAATGTGTTGACTATAGAAGGCTTAAACCAAATTAAAAAAATAGATTTTCTCTTAAATTAACAAAATAATTTATATAAGTTATTTTAATAAGTCAATTTTTTATTAATAGATTTCTCAATTTTGTATAAATATTTTTTGATTGATTTGAATTATGTATATTTTTAATAGTAAATCATTTAGTGTTACAATTTTTTTATTGTCACGAGTTTAAGAATCAAAATTATTATATTGTTGATTATTTTTTTATTGTTGTTGTTACTTATATCTAAATTGTCACTTCATTCATTCAAAGAATACTCACTTGTATTTTTTAATTATTTTTATAAATTTGTCTATATCTTTTTTTATGATTTAATTAAAACCTAACTTTTTTTTCAAGTTTTAAATACTCTTATTCATATTTTCTAGTGACATATTTATATATAAAATATTAAAAATTATAATATATATAACATTTAATATAAATATATAAGATGAGATTAAGTTACAAAATAAAACCTGATTGACATATCTTGTCTCAAAGTCTCTTTATGTCTTTTTACGGTTCTATTGAATGTTTAAATTTAATTTGTAAATTCTAAATTTTTTTATGTTATTACTTGAACTTGCACAAATTATTTTGAAATTAATTAAATAATAAATTGAATATAAAATGATTTTGAGATCAATTCATTAATCTTATAATTGAGAATTAGGATACAATTCTTGAGCTATAGAAGTTTAATAAATATATACTTATATAGTTATATGGAAAACTTGTTAATTTGTTGTTTCAATATACTAATAGACTTTTACTTTATTAGGTTTTAAATTTTTAAATTAACAATTTTTCAATGGAAAAAGATAACATATTGATTAACAAGATATAAATTGATTGAGTAACAATAAAATCAATTCTAATTTTTAATTTTTGTCTAATATATTGATTCGCACAAAAGGAACTAAAGCTAACATAAATCTCAATTATTAAAATAAATTTAGAATTGGATAAATGACTAATGACAACCAAACACTCAAATTAAAATAAGAATACAGAAGAAGTAGTGAAAAAGTTAAAAAAATAAAAATAGATATCAATGAAATAATAATAATAATAATAATAATAATAATAATAATAAATTAGAAAATTTTAATCTTTAAGACTATTTGACTTTTCAATATGTTTTTAAAAAATCAAAATATTATTTATTATAAGAAAATTCCAAAACTAGTATTCAATAAAAATGATAATCCATTATACAATTAAGATATTCTAAATTTTTAATTAAAAATTACTTTAAATATAATTTTAAAATTAAATATTCTTTTAATTTTATAATAATATATTAGTAATAAATCTATTTTAAATATTTATAATAATATATAGTAATAAATTTTATAATAATATTTTAATTTTAATTTTATACTAATATATTAGTGATAAATTTTATAGTAATATTTTAAATTTAAATATTAATAATAATATATTAGTAATAAATTTTATGATAATATTTTAATTTTATAATAATATGTTAGTAATAAATTTTATGATAATATTTTAATTTTATAATAAAATATTAGTAATAAATTTATAATAATATTTTAATTTTATAATAATATATTAGTAATAAATTTATAATAATATTTTAATTTTAATTTTATAATAATGTATTTGTGATAATGTATTTCAAATTTTATGCATATATATAAAATATGAAGTAAGAATATATCAAGAGTGGATCCGTGGCGCAATGGTAGCGCGTCTGACTCCAGATCAGAAGGTTGCGTGTTCGATTCACGTCGGGTTCAATTCCCGTTTTTTTTTTACCTCAAATTTAAAATCACATAAATTAAACTAGTTTCTAATTATTAGATAATAATAATAATTTTTTATATAAACTCTAAGACATGCACGTGATTTAATAAATAAATTTTATAATTTTCACATGTGGCTAGTTTTTCTTAAAAGAAAAATAGTTTCAATCCAAACAGTTTTATACGTCAGTTATCATAACTACGTGAGAATCAAATCAAGTGAAACATGCAACCAACTTATAAAGGAAGATGGATAAAAGAGAGCCTTTGAAGTATTTACAAGCACTCCAGCTTTAAAACTTGGAAATCTCAAGTTTGTAGAAGATGGAGCAAGTGGTTCTGTTGTTGAGGCCACTTAGGAGAGTTTTGATGGAAAATCACCAAATAACAAAATAATATATAAAATAGGTATAAGAAGTAATAAATAACAAAGTACAATCACCAAGGCAAGGCCACAGGTACAAAGGAAAAAGAAATATAATCAAAATAAATAAATAAAGCTATGTAACAGATACAAGAACACAAATCCGCTAATGCTTTTCTTTGTAATGATCATCTCAATACTGGAGCGTAGTAGAAAATGAAGTTTCTGCACCAGCAGAAGGTGTAACTCTTCTAAGTGAGGGACAAAAGAAAATTTGTGCAGAGCAAAAATTAAAGGATCTCAAAGATAAAAATTAATTTATTTCAAGCTTTAGATCATTCTATTTTAGAGATAACCATTAACAAAGACAAATCAAACAGTATCTGGGACTCTGAAAAAGAAATATGAAATTGCTCACATGAAGGAAGGAGAATTTGTGACAAGTTACATTGGTTCTATTCTTGTCATCGCCAACAAGATCGAAGCATATGGAGAAAATTTGAAAGATGTTGCTGTTGTGGAAAAAGATTTTGGCAATATTGTTGAAACTAGTCAAAGTGCAAAAAGAAGATGTTATGATAATTTCAATAGTTGAAGAATGAGAAACTATAAAGGTTGAGGTTAAAGATTTTTTCAGAGAAAGAAGATGAGGCCAAGTACGAAAAAATTTCAATAAAGAAAGAGACAATAATTTAACATCATTCTCTCAAGGACTTGGTTTAAATAATTATGGTGCTATGAGTCACGGAAGAGGACATGGTAAAAGCTTTCAAGATAAGAAAAAATAAATAAATTTCTTCTATTGTGAAAAGTTCAGCCATATAACTACAAATTGCTTGGCTGATAAAAAAAAAAAAAAAAACAAAAAATAGAATTTATAATAAAAGAAAATACATGTGAAAAAAAAAGTGAGAATTAAAATATATAT
>Ga0099824_1002231_pt1 | contig 28289 bp, 18 predicted proteins | sample SiratrowhiteBW_FD_76837 | JGI IMG/M metagenome (GOLD analysis project Ga0099824, IMG submission 76837) | Root nodule microbial communities of legume samples collected from California, USA - Siratro white BW | ecosystem: Host-associated > Plants > Roots > Nodule | place: USA: California... | reverse complement strand
TATATATATATATATATATATATATATATATATATACTAAAAGCATTTATCAAAATTGATGTCGTATTTATATATTATTATAATTATATGCATTAAAATTAATGAAAAATTAATTAGAATGCACTGTGAATATAAGTTTTTCATGGTATCTGCAATTTATTAAGTTCACATATAATTAAAAATATTGATTTTTTTTAATAACTGTTTTAAAAATTATATTTCTATTTTGATTTTTAGTGGATTGTAAGAAATATTTACACTGCAATATCAAAATTAAACTCAGATAAATTATGCAATTATTTTAGTGTGCAATGTTCAGATTATTTATTTGAGAAACGAGAAATCCCAAGATCCATGGAAAGAAAAACTCATTTGTGTTTCTGGGCTCAAATTACAAACTGTACGAAGCCCACGTACATGACCAAAGAAAAATTAGGCATTTTGGGCCAATACTGTTCATAATTCTACTAACCAATGCAATGCACTCTAATTAATATTTATAACAAAAAATACTTTTAAATATATATAGTATATAATTTTAAAGTTCAATAAAAAATTATTATTCAATTAGTGATTTTCCTGTTTATTCCTTTCAAATATATTTTTTTATATTTAATTTTAAATTTAATTTATTAATTGACCAGAAAATTTCTTTCTCTCTTTATAATAAAATTCTTGTTAAAGATCTCAATTAAATAAAATAAATTCATAATAAGTGAATGTAAATTTTATTTTATTTAAAATTAGGTTAAGCTTAATCTATTATAATAAAGATTGATAAATCTATTATGTTACTTATTATTAGATTATTATCGAACTATTTATAAATATTCAATCTCAACTATGTATTTTTCAACTTTAATAATTTATAAGTCTTTTTAATAAGGTTAAGTTAATCTTAAAATTTAAGATTTCTCTAATATTATTTTATTCATGTCAGTTTTCTTAATTGCTTATATAGTTAATATATATATATATATATATATATTTATTTATAAATTAAACTACTATAAAATTATAAAACCAGTATATTCGTATATATAAAATGGTCTATTAGTGTAAATACATGTTTCAAAATAACATATTTTTAAGTTTAAAATGAGTACTCCAAATATAATCTAAAAACTAAATAGTACTGAGGCAAATGATTAGATAGCTAACACTGAAGTTAAAAATTAGCATTTATTTATTAGAAGTTTGATTATCTGTTCCATATCAATCTTGAACAAATTTCTTGACATATTTAATGAGGGTTTTAGATTTTAAGTGCTGAAAAGATATTGCATTTAAAAACTATCCATTCTGTTTTGTTGGTAAGGTCACCATATCTTTAAAAGCTCTATCAGTTGTCTGTCAGTAAAATACTTTGTGGAGATTTTTGAACTTCCAACTTACCACACATCATTACCTACATATTTGGACATATAATAAAGATATCATGCTAAGAGCATGTTAGGTATGAGACTAGTCACACTTAGCAACTGAAAGAGTCTTGCAAGTTTATTACATGAGGAAGAAGATGTAAAATAAACTCAATAAACTCCAATCCGTTATATCTAAATTGCATCTTGCAGAAGAGTAAAAAACTGTTTAAATTGGGCTAAGTTTTTCTCTGTCTTTTGTTTTCACAACAAGTTTCTGAATTGACACATGTTCATATTTATTGACACACAAGAATGAATATGAAAAGGGTAAATATATTTTCATTATAGACATGTTGGTAGTCTTGTACGGCACTCAGTTGTAGCATCACAAACTAAAAAACAAAACAAAAAAATTGTTGTTCATGAAAGAGTTGAACACACTCCTCAGTTTCCTTTGTTCATGCTTAGTCTATATTGCGTGTGCATGCAATTAAGTCACCACTATCATATCTTACACGCTACACTTTGCATTATGAGCTTCACAAACCCTAAACATACTATATGCCAACTTTCTTTTAAATATATAATTAATTGTATTTACAATAACTGTGTTGATCTAGAATGTTTTTTTAAAACTTAGGATCACACTTTTTACTTTGTCTAATTGACTTTATGTTGACATAACGAATGAGGCACAAGATTAGTGGTTTTGCCAGAGACAAACCAATTAAATGAGGGGCTTTATCATGCATGTATTGACATATTGCAATTATAGATTAGACAGAATCTTTTCCATTAATTTTCAATAATTCATCTTGCAATATGAAAACGTAAGAAGGCCACACTTGCAAGACATGCTAACTGGGTCATCAATTCCATCTTTTTAGGCTTTAGAAATTAAAAAAAAAAAAAAAACAGTCATTTATTGATTTGATTATAATTATTAATTTGTCTGAAGAGATATGTCTATATATTTACTTCAAGAACAAGTTTCGGTATACTTATTTTATTAAATATTTTTATGAATATTGAATTTAATCTAAGTATCAGATTGAAAGTTTAATTGTATAAATATATAAATATATTATGTCATCGTGTAAAAACCAATAATATATCTCTATGAAATCTGCAAAAATAAAATCCTTTAAAAAACCAACTGCTAGATCTATTAATAAATGTGGTCTACTTTTTAAGCATAATTTAAAGAGTGAAAGTTCATTACAGTTAAGAAAAGGACAAAGTCTGTGCCATAAAACACTCCCCTGTCTAATTGTATTTCTCAAGATTTCTATTATGCTCCATTAGGTTTTTAAATTATTGTTAATGCACCATACTTTAAATATGAATTGTATTATGCTATTTTTAAAATAAGTGGATTATCATATAAATTACGATAGCATCCAATACATATTATATCCGTACGTCATAGTTATAAACAATTATATTTCTTTTACATTATTTTCTTTTTAATTAAGATTAAGAGTCTATTTGCTTTACAAGATTAGATCACGAGGAATTGTAGCAAAGCATATGAATTGGCTTAGACGGCTTGCACATAGAAAAACGGACTAATTCGTATATCTGTAGATGAAAAATTAAATCATTAATGAATAATCTCTTTTCTCTCTTTAAAGTATATGTAATTAATTTAATATCTCATAAATCCAAAATATTTGATCAAATGTTAGAATTGTATTAAGTTGATATCTTGATAATAAATCCAAAATATTAAACCAATTTACATAATAATCAAGCATGTAAGTTAATATTCAAGAAGTGAATAAATTGAAAATAGAATAAAATTCTGGTCTTAAAGATGTTAAAAAGAAAGTTATAAAAAAAATAATACTTTGACAATAGTAACATGACAATTTACTTTTAATGTATTATAACTGTAAAATAATAGTTGTAAAGTATTGTAAAAATTTATTGAATATCAAAATATGATGGTTGAAGTTATAAAAGATTGGTAAAAGAAAAAAAATAACTCAAATTTAAATTAGTGCCATCAAAAACTTTAAGGACTAAAATAATAATCAATGTATATAATATATCAAAAGTGTTAAAATGTTCGACGAATTAAAAATTATCTTTAATATAATTTTGAAAATAACTATTATAAAAATAAAAATATATCATGTAGGCCAATTTATTTAAATAATAATATAAATAACCTTCACAATATTATTACATCTATTATTTAATTCTTAAAATCTTTGATAACCAAAGGTTAAAAGGCAAAGTTGTTTTGTCTGTGATGGTAGAGTTAAAAACCTCTAGTAGTTATTTGCTTGTAGACTTATTTTAAAATAGCAAATTGAAAAGTGCAGGAAACCACAAAGCCTCCCATACTCAACTTTTTCCTGAGACTAGACAGACTTGTAACAACCAAACCAGTTCGCATAGGTACCGACCACTATAAATTCATAGCCACTGCACACTTTTCTCCTACGAAACAAAACAACATGGCATCCTCCTCCTCAAGGTTCCTCAACACATCTCTGTCTTTTATCTTCTTCTTCTTCCTCATTTCCAATAACATTCCACCCTCTTTCTCCTCTCCAACTCACCGCACAACCACTGACCTTATTAGTTTTTCTTCAACGGCAGAAAAACTCATAAGAGGGCTCAACCTGTTCCCCAAAGACCCCATTAACACACTCCACAAAGACTCTCTTATTGTGGCAGGAAACATTGTGGAGAAAAAGTTAACTTTTCCTAGTCTTGTTGGTCCAGGGTCTTCTGTTGAAGAACTTGGTCACCATGCAGGCTATTATAGCCTTCCTCGTTCCAAAGCTGCAAGGTAAAAATGCAAACTCATGTTCAGAAATGGTTGTTGTTGTTGTTTGGTAGAGAATTCTTTTCTGTGATTTTAAGGGGTTATTTAGCTTGCGTACTAGTGCTTTATTCGATTAGGTGGGAAAAGTAAAGTGTCACGAGGAAGAGGGATGTTTTGGTGAAAAGCAACCAAAGTTAAAATTCCTGCCAGCTATAGTTGAGGCCATGTCATGTGATTAATTAATGTACAATAAAAGATTCATTAAGGTTAAATGATTATTCAGTTTTACAAAAGGCTAATGCTTGTTACTGGAACCTTGACTAACTCAATTAGAAATTATTTACTTTAGATTTTTGACTGAGTTTGACTTTGTCCTGCATGTTTTTTTGTCATCAGACATGCATGCTTACATCACAGCTAATATAAGTTTTATATATTATGTTTGAATTTCAATCAGCTAAATTTACTCTCACATAGACATGGTACTGGTTTAGGCTGGTTAATAATGCAGATTCCATATCAGTCAATTTTATCTTTTAGTAAATAATTAGGAGCTAATTATGTGGTTCTGCTTTGAATTGAACAATTTTTTCTCTTTATCACGTGCAGGATGTTCTACTTTTTCTTTGAATCTCGAAACAGAAAGGATGATCCGGTTGTCATATGGTTGACTGGAGGACCAGGATGCAGCAGTGAACTAGCTTTGTTTTACGAAAATGGTCCTTTTAAGCTTACCAAGAACTTGTCTCTTGAATGGAATGACTATGGTTGGGACCAGGTAGCCATTAATTCCCCTTGCTTTTTTCTCACTTTACCTCACTCGCATACTGCCATCATGTGACAAATCCTATCAGTTTTTCTCTTCTTTTCTGCTCCCATGCAGAGTGTTTCCCAGGAAAAAAAATGATATTTTGTATATCTCTGTCCACTCTTAATAGAGACCATAGCTAGCTCAAAGAATCAAGTTGATACACTGTATTTGTCTACATGTTAGAACCAATAGTGTTATCTCGTTTTGAAGGCATCAAATATTATATTTGTTGATCAACCCACTGGAACGGGGTTCAGCTATACTTCTGATGAGAGTGACATTCGCCATGATGAAGAGGGTGTTAGCAATGATTTGTATGACTTCTTGCAGGTAAGTAGATTTGATAACTGATTACTTATAATTACTTATATTAATTGGTTAAAATTGATTTACCTTTGGTTGGTTGTAGATAAATTAAAATTGCAAGATGATAATTGATGTATAAATACCATCATCTAAATTTCAAACTGTGTTAGGCTATGCAGTTGAGTATACATGAGTCCACTAAATTTTACAATAATGACAGGCATTTTTCAAGGAGCACCCTCAATTCACTAAGAATGACTTTTATATTACTGGAGAGTCATATGCTGGACACTACATTCCAGCTCTTGCATCCAGGGTTCACCAAGGAAACAAAGCAAAAGAAGGAATTCATATAAATCTAAAGGTCTTATACTATCTCATAACCTATAGCATAACTATGAAAGATTAAGTAATTGCTTTTTCTTCGTTGTACTGATTTGTTTCCTTCCATATAATAAACAGGGTTTTGCTATTGGTAATGGGTTAACCAATCCTGAAATTCAGTACCAGGCGTATACAGACTATGCATTAGACAGAGGACTAATTGAAAAGGCTGACTATAATAGAATCAACAAGTTGCTCCCATCATGCAAGCAGGCCATAGAAGCTTGCGGTATAAATAACTTCCTTTATTTTTTTCCCTTTTCACTCCTTAGATGTTTAGCCAGAGATACCAATTTATTGCACTACTCACATTACTTATGTTCATGACACTCTTAATTTGTATTTCATTTGTCAGGCACTGAAGGAGGAGAAAGCTGTGTATCTTCATTATATGTTTGCAATAAGATATTCAATCAGATACTGAACATTGCTGGAGATGTTAATGTAAGATCTAAAATAATGCAGTTTGAGTTTTACCATTAAAAAGCTTCTGTATCTTCATTTTTCCAATATAAAAAGAATACTATGATCAAGATGAATTACGATAATGCAGTTTGAGTTTAGTAACGCATCCTGTTATTCTAAATGCAGTACTATGACATTAGAAAGAAATGTGAGGGAGATCTGTGTTATGACTTCTCTGAGATGGAGGGATTCTTAAACAAGAAGACAGTGAGAGATGCTTTAGGTGTTGGGGACTTGGACTTTGTTTCATGCAGTAGCACAGTGTATAGTGCTATGATGGAGGATTGGATGAGAAATCTAGAAGTGGGTATTCCCGCACTCCTCGAGGATGGAATCAAGGTGCTTGTGTATGCTGGAGAAGAAGATCTCATATGCAATTGGCTTGGTAAACCTACTTATACTCAATTATTTGGAACCAAAATAGTATTGTTAGTGTGATTGACTGAACATCTGCAAAATTGATTTCAAAATGGTACAATTTATATTTGAATGTTTCACCTCAAAACTCAAGTGTGAATCTGGAATCAAAAGTATGAACACATATTTATCTAAAATCACTTTAGTTGATATTGGAATGTGATTCTGGAAACTTAATGTGAATTCAAACAAACAATTGATGTGTCTGTGATTTGGGCAGGGAATTCAAGGTGGGTTCAAGCAATGGAGTGGTCTGGTCAAAAAGAATTTGGGGCGTCTGGTACAGTTCCGTTTTTGGTGGATGGTGCAGAAGCAGGCTCGCTGAAAAGCCATGGACCTCTCGCTTTCCTGAAGGTTTGTGTTGAAGGGTTTATTGCTATGCGTGAAATTGTGAATTCAGTTCTGGTGACTTTATTTTTTGGTTAAACAAAACAGGTATACGAGGCTGGTCACATGGTGCCTATGGATCAACCAAAAGCTGCACTTACAATGCTAAGAAGCTGGATGCAAGGGAAACTGACAATGACAAAGAACGGGGATAACGTCTCTCCTAAATGATGCACTCAGAGAGCACAAAAGCCAAAACCATCCCTCTTCTTGCACATATATTGATGTCTTCTCCTTGTGTATAATGGGAGGGTGGAATATAATTCTTATTTTTTTCTTGTTTCTCTTATTATTATCCTTGAAACTGTGCACTGAAGAATTTGAAACAAAACATGTATTCATGTCACCCAATCGTGTAAAACTTTTTACACCCGATTGTATTGAAAGCAGCAAATTTCAATTCTTGAACAATACAAATAATAATAAAGAAAAGGGGAATATGAATATGGAAACATTAAAAACAAAATATAGTAAAGTGGTGACAAGACTAGGAGGTTTGTGGCGTTTGGTAGCATTGTTTCAAAAGGTTAATTGCGGGTTGAAATGAAGAGCTTAGAGGAACAGCGGATGCAACTCTGATGTGTTGTGCATTGGCGTTCTTTGATTTGGATAATGCCATAGTGAACATCTCTCCCTCCATTATTTCATTCAGCGTGACCCCTTCATTAACACAGAACAGAGTTATGGAAAATGTTCTAACTAGAAAATGCAGAATATATATATATGAAATAAAAAAAGTAGCAGAAGATACCGGAAAAAGGGTGAAGTTTGGCGAAGTGGAAGAATTCATCGGCGGAGCAGCCAAAGAGGATTCTGGCAACCCTATCGAAGCAGACGACAGTGAGAACCTCTGTGTCTGTGGCAACTGACATCTACAGAAGAAACAAAACAAAACAAGGTTCTTATATTTTATTTGGTCGGAGAGAAAAGAAAGGAGAAAAAGAGAGAGGAGAAGATACGAGGATGCGAAAGAGTCGTTTGGAGGGAGGGTTGGAGGAGTGGCAGATGGAAGAGGGGTTGGGAAGAGTCCTTTCACAAACGGCGCACACTCTGTAAAACATATCGGTGTGGTCTATGGATAGAATGGTGCACGTTACTCTTCTTCTGCTTCCTTCTTCCATTTGTGTATTTCTTCTCTGCCTCCCCTTCTCTGCTCTCTTCGCTTTTTTAGGTTAATTCAAATTTCATATGCCCATCAACTCTGTTTTGATGAAGGAAAAATAAATATGGATAAAAATTTATTGCTAACGCAGATCAATTAAAAAGTCTCCGTCTTTTTGTCTTATTGGCAGCGAAACGGCCAAGTCACTAGTTTACTAATAGACCTGCAGTTGAAGAGGAAAGGTAAGGTTTTGGAGAAAATTAACCACTCATTTGATAGGTTGTGTTCGCCAGTGCTGTAAAGAAATTAATACATTTTTTATCACATTCTTTCTATGATGCTGTTATTGAGTAAAATTTATTTGGATTTATTCTATAATAAGTGACACTTATAGAATAAGAGATGAGAGACCTTTTGCAACACTTTTCTGCATTATTTTTGTGTCTACAGTGGGAAGAGGGAAAAAAACGTGCAAAAGAAGAACTCAATTCATTGAGATTAATCTCTTCTGCTTATATCCAAATTCAAGGAATTACAAAGAATCTACGAAAATTTCGAAAGTGTATTTTCCGTGTAAAGTGTTATCAAATTTTAGAACTGAACAAAGTTTACATTGCAACACTTAGGGAACTGTTGTGCGTGGTGGTCTGCAGAACTTGAATTCCACTGAAAGAGGCTCCTGATTTTTTATCAGGTGTGTCCCTCAAAACGGTAACAGGATCCATGTGGATTCCTAAGTATGATATCAATGGGTCTGCACGTGACTTGTCAACAACTAGCTTCAAATACTGAGACTTCAGTTTTGGAAACAGCAACAGCCTCTGATATCCGATTGTGGTACCATTTACAACTCTCATCCATACACCATCTTGGCTCAAGGCCTCAAGGTGAAATTCAATCACCCTTTGTCCCATGTGAATAGGCTCTTGTAATTGCAAAACATTGAATGATGCTAGTTCTTTGAGATTTATGTACAATATCCACTTAGATTGGTTCTCCCCGGGAGCCCAATATGTGTATATACCTTCTTTAAGAACATTGTAGGGACTAAAGTGAGTATCTTGAATCCCCCCTCTTATGCTGCTGGCATTAATAGCAGCATTTATAGCCAAATTGTGAGAAAATATGGACCTCCGAAGTTCAGTGAACTCTTGAAGAACTTGGATATCCTCATCTGAAATAAGACCCGAGGAGTTTGGGGGAACATTCAATAATAGCTTGCAGTTTCTACCAACTGATCTGTAGTATACTTCAAGTAGACTCCTTGCAGACATTGGAAGTTCTGAAGCATGCCAGAACCAACCGGGTCTTATAGAGACATCACACGTAGCAGGAATCCAATCAGGACCAAATGGGTCTCCCTCGCTATTGTATCTGTTTGATGACCAAAACACATTGGTAAATGCTTACAGTACTCAAAGTAGAAACAAGGGAACCTTTGGTTCTATGTAATAAATTTTTCACATGCCATTTTGAGAGCATTTCAGTCATGTACATGATTCTCCAAATTTTCAAGCCTTGCAATGGATACAAGCAATAAAGAACTAGCTATTTACATTCTTCAACTTCATTAAAACCAATGAATAGGCTGAATCAAAATAAGTTCATTTCTCTGAATACACATGTATGAATTATATAAAGAGAGTTATGACTTTCAAAATTGCTCTATGGAAGTGTTTGACGCAGCTAAAACACCATGCAATTAGCATGAATTATAATCCAACTATATATAATGCTAAGTGATAACAAAGTAATCATGTAAAGCAAACATCATTTAAAAATACGGGAAACTATAGTAGGAGTATTAGTACAAAATTGAACTTACTGGGCATCAATATCACCAATTTCAAAGCCTGTTTTGTTGTATAGAGACCAACTAGTGAAGTCAGCAATACCGTACTCATTACCAATCCACCTTGTATCAGGACCCAAATCAGAAAAAATAGAGGCCCCTGGTTGGAGCTGGTGAATCAGAGAGTTCCAGCTTGTAAAGAGATATTTCATGTCCTTCTCCCCTTCCCCTTTTGCACCATCCAGAAAAACGTCACTTATCTCTCCATACCTGGTTTGAATGAACTTACTATTTAAGTAAACATGGAATGTATATTGACAGAAAATTGGCATATAAAAAGAATGATTCACAGGATCACACGGAGAATTTCAAAGCAGTAATGTTATCTCTCCAATCACAGGATCACACACGGAGAATTAAAAGTATATGTACATGAACTATTAAAATATAAGAAATAAAATAAATAATTTTTAGAGGAACTAAGACTAACATATTATACACTTCTTTAGAGTTTATACTGCAAATACTTACAAATTGAACTTTTAGTTTAACATTTATCCCCTTACAGTATAAAAACAACTTACTAATATGCGAATAATTTCTTAATTATTTAACATGTTGACACCTAAATTTAGTTACCTAGTGAGTAGCTCGGTCATTTGGGCCAAGTAGTACTCGTTATACAACAGATTGTCACCATAACTTGTTTCGTGGCGATCCCACGGCGAAAGGTAAATTCCAAAGCCGACGCCGGCATCCTTGGCGGCGGCGGAGAGCTCGGCGACGACGTCGCCGTTCCCGTTTTTCCAGTTGCTGGAACGCACGGAATAGTCGGTGTAATCAGAGGGCCACAAGCAGAACCCATCGTGGTGTTTTGCAGTGAGGAGTACTGCCGAAAAGCCAGAATCTTTGGCGACCTTTATCCACTGCGATGCGTTGAGCTTGGTGGGGTTGAAGACGGAGGGGTGAGCGTGGCCGGAACCCCACTCGGAGTCCGTGAAGGTGTTGGTGCCGAAGTGGAAGAAGAGGGCCATGTCGCCCAGTTGCCATTGGAGCTGGAACGCCGTTGGGAGGGGCAAAATGGGAAGAGGTGGGGGTTTCCGGGAACAAGATGCAGGGACCAAGAAATGACAGAGACCCAGAAGAAGAATCTGAATTGGGAAATTGGGTAGTGCGCAAGTTGAGATTTTGATCAAAGGATTGTGGGGTTTGCACCATGATCTCGAACTCTTCTTGTTCAGCTTCATGTTGGTAACTTTTTCACAGAGTATGGTTGACCTCAAGTGTTTGTGACTCTTCCACTTCGCAAAGCAATGTGATAGATAACTAATAAGTAATTATAATATAATGCTGATTAACAGAAAGAATAACAAAATCAGAAGACTTTGGAATGGGGGTGGCATGTCAAATCGATAATCTGATATGAGGAGAAGAAAATAAATTGTGTCTGAAATAGAAATTCTAGATATCATATAATTTGAAAAAGAAAATATTTGTTTGGTAGGTTCGTTGAGATGCTGTTTTTATCGTTGGACTATGAAATGATTTGGGCTTACTAATTGGGCCCAGATTGCTCTTCTTGATGAGTCCTTACCCTAAAGCTTGGTTTTGATTATATTTTGATTAATAGATAACTGTGATCTCTAATATAAATATAACTAGTCAGATGCTGAGTATAGCACTGATATTTAGTGATTCTTAATGTTACTCTTTGTTCATATAAGTAGTTAAGAAACAAAGTTTAATGGCTATGCCAGTGCAAGTGTAAAAAATTATTATAATGGAAACTAATAAAAAAAAAATTTCCAATATTTCCAATATATATATATTTAAATTATTATAATAATAAAAGCTATGACATAAGTGATTAATGATGGGATGAAGGTGAAAAATTAAATGACACTTAATAGTCTTTTCACTAAGAAACAAAACTAAATTAAAAATAATAATTTTTGAGTAAGTCATGCATGGACAATATAAAAAACGTTTACATGATTATCATGCACGATTTTTTAAATAATGTCAATTATGAATTCTAATTGATTAATAGTGAAACCGAATTACTCAGTGCTTAAAAATTAAATCCACAAGTTTTTATTTAAAAAAATATTACATATTTATAAGTCTTCGATTTTTAATAAACATATGTGATGTTACTTAAACATATCTTCACGTCACATTCTTGGGGTGGTCTTAAATATCACATATACTATACCATAATGTATTAAATATCACCTTCTTTTATTAAACAATAATGTTACAAACTATTCCATAAGACTTTAATAGTACACCATTGATTCAGAATTAAGTATGACGGTCATTTTTTTTCAATGACCTTTTTTTCTCCTCTCACGAGATTAAACACAATACGATTATTATTGATGTTTGAAGAGAAACTCTTTGTACCTGTCTAAACAACCTTAATATATCCTTTACCATTTTTTCATTAATCATTTTTGACTAATATCTCCTTATATATAATGTTGTAAGTCTTTTTTTATGCAGTCAAATATCAACTTATCTTAACTCGATTTATTTTGATATTATTGTTTTCCTTTTGTTTTTTTCACTGTTAAATTTAAAACTTTACATTTATTACCATGGAGTATAACTAGATATATAATAATATATGATCAAATTTTCTCTTAATGTTAATCAGAGGCAAAGCTAGGAGGATTGGGGTAGGCTATGGTCACACCAGAATTTTTATTTATTTTTAAATTCATATTTAAAGTATATCGTGCCCCCTTAGAAAAAAAAGAAATCAGGAAAAAATTTAGTATAGGTTCCCCGAATTTGAATGTTGATTCTGTCACATCTTCATAAGAATCATAAAACTCTGCTTTCTCCAATTTAGTCACTCTGTTTGTCAGGTATGATATTCTTATTAATTGTTATTTTTCTAACTTGGATCTCAAATATTTAAATTAAAGACACTTATAGTATGTCTCTTTTTTTTTTTTTTAACTTTCAAGTTTTTTTCCTTTCTAACTTTTTTTTTTTCTAAAGATGTGATGTCTACAATTTCTCGTGCTCCTCCTTAACTACATCTATTTCCAAATTCCCATTTCTCCGAACTCAAATTTAGAAAAAGTATAATTGATACAGTAACAACTTTTTTTAGACACAAGTGTAGCTTGAATCACATACTCCTGATTAAATTATTGACTTTTATAATAAATTTTAAAACACAAATATCTTTTTCTTTAACATAAGGACTTACCAAACTGTTTTATATCACTTAAGAATTGAGATTAATAACAATTTTGATATATTTTTATTATTTAAATTCTGGGACACCCTTAAATAACAAAATCGTGATGAATAATAAGAAAATTGTTGTTAAGACAATAGCTAATATATGGTGGTTAAGCTAATGATGCCGTGGTTAAACCTAATGCTGCTATATGGATTTGAACAACACGTTAAAAACAAAATATAACTACATAGCTGCATGACTAATAGATACAAAAACTTTGACTCTTTTCTTTAGATTGTACTTGTGGAGACGCAAGTTATACCTCTCTCTAATCCAAGCTAGAAACACCGATGTATCATCATGAAACTGCTGAATGTGGCAATGGAAGAAGATGAATGACACGTCAGGTCACGAGAGAACAACTATGGAGAGACAGAACAGTTTTGATGACCACGAAATTGCTGTACACCTCTCATTATTACTGCACTGCTGTCACTACTGTGTACTGTGTATGTTGTAGTATATATATATATATATATATACTAAGTATTTGTTTGCAAGCCAGAATGCTTATTAAATTATTTAGTAGTTTCAAATTCAAAGTTTCATAACCATTCTTTACCAACCTCATCAAACAAAAAATGCAAATATCTATAATCAAGCAGATGGTACCTTTAATTTGATACACTGTCAGAAGTTACAGGTCAAACAGATGAACTAGTTAAGTACTAGCAGAAAATATAGATAATGAGGTCTGAAATTATTGTAGCAATTTGTAATATGTTATCTGCATGAGGTGACTAATTGATTGGTCCTTTTTCCTTTCCCTATATCTTAGAACATGGTCACAACCAAAGCAATAGGGCACTCAGCTAGCTCTCACTTAGTCTCAGTCTCAACTCAACTAATGACCAACCAACCAACAAACCAAACCCTTATTTATCAATTTCTATGTATGCATGTCATATTCACACTCATATCTCAGTATTAGCTAAAAGATAAACATGTCAAACTCGAGTTGAAGAAGAAGCAAACCAATACTATAGCTTCACCTGAAAGGTGTACATAGATAGAAACACACGTTTGAGTGTTTGACCAACACATACACACGAATACAAACTTTTAAAATGGTAAAAACTAGCCAAATCCAAGTGCCAACAATCATGCATATATATGATTCTTCATGATATATATGCCATACACTACAGTGGCAGCTATTCTACTCTATTCTTGGACATTTCTACTTACTTGTTACTATTACTCTGCCATTGATGTTGTTGAGATAAGAGCGTGCATGCACGTGCGGGGAAGTGTCATATCGTGGGGACCATGGCCTCACCAGTCAGGACTATGGCCACGTTTCGAGCAGCCAGTAATATTACGAGCCTTCAAACTTTGAACCAAAAAGTGAAAGTGATGAGAGAAGCACTTTCTTTCATTTTTCCCTTATTCATAACATCCTCGTCACGGGCCACCAGGGATATGTCTGTCCCTAATCTTTCATTACTGTGTTTTATTTTATGACAAATTCTCTGACTTTTCTCTGCTGTCATTTTTTTCCTTCACAGACCCTTTTCTTCTTTCCATCCCTTTCAGTCCTTCAAATTTTCTCCTTGTTTAAATTAGTTTTTAGTATGAAAATTTTCAATAATAAAATTTTGCTGTCAAAAGCCTTTGGGTTTAAAAAAGTTGAGATTTTGTGAAAACTTTCTAAATATTATAGATGTTGTTAAAAAAGTAGGAAAAAAAAAAACTAAAAGACGTATGCAGAAAATATTCTCAACAAGTAAAATAATACTTTACTTATGAAACATTTTTATCTTTGACTTTGCATTTTCTGGCTTTATTCTGATTTCTAAATAATTATTTTCTTAATTTTCTTCATGATTGTGACATAAAAAGAATTACGCCTTTTAATCAACAACAAACTTATCAACACCTTAATTGCATCGTGTCTTATTTGATGTAATTAATGCAAACTATTTTAAAATATAATATATACACTATTAATATGGGTTATAATTCATATAAATAAGTTTATCTTATCCAGTTGTGTATATTAATACGTTGTATGGTAAAAAAAATTTAGAAGTTATCCCTTCTTTGATAAGAGATATTTTAGTTGAAGTTTTTGACATCTTAAGTCAGAAATTAAGTTCTTTTCTTTTTAAATTATATCCATAAGAAGGATATGGAGAATGTGGACATATGAACTAAATATATAATAAAATGTAATGTTTTTTTACTCATAATTTTGATATACTTTGAAGTCATCTCACAAACTTATACAGAAAGACACATTTTAAAATATAATACACTTGTGCGTATGTATTAATACTGATTGTGATTTACAAAAATAAGTTCATTTTATTGGTTGTGTGGTCAAAAATTCCCAGAGGTTACCCCTCATTTTATAAGGGGACACCTTAGCTGAAGTTATGACATCTCAAGTTAGAAATTAAGTTTTTCTCTTCTTAAATTACCCATAAGAAGGATATAGAGTCCGTCGACATTTCAATTAGATATATAATGAAATGTAATATTTTTGGGCTCATCACTTTGATGTACTTTAAAGTCATCTCAAAAATTTGTACAGAAAAAACATATCTTAAAATATAATACACATTTGCGTATTAATACTGGTTATGATTCACAAAAATAAGTTCATTTTATATAACTGTTCGTATTAATACTGGTTGTGTGGTCAGAAATCTCCAGAGGTTTCAACAATGATTGACCATCCCCTTCTTTTCCTAAGGCACGTCTTTGTTTAGAAACATAGTTTCTAACATCACGCTCAACAAATGGAAGGTTATGGTAGCCTTCGACGGCATGAACTAATGACTGAAAGGTTTTATTCGTCCTCACTCTAGTCTCATCATTCAAGTCAATAATCCTTTTAACCCGAAGATTAATTTTTTTTGCCCCGAAACAACCTTGACTTGGTTGGACTAAGGTTATGGGGGTGTTCCTCATTGACAGTTTTTGTGTACCATTTATCCTCCTTTTTTGTTAGGGTAATGCGGTCAGGGCATTCATTGGCTTGTGTTGGAAGTGACTTTCTTTCAGAAGGGATGCTTGATATATATTTACCTTCTCTTAAGCGCACTAAAATGAAGTATCTTATTTGATTGTCGATTTTTTTCTTCGACAATCTTGTTCTAATACCAAACCCTTTTCTGATCGCATACTTTTTATAAAATATCCTTGTCTCATCTGCATTCAAAGCACATGTAAATGGTAGGAACATGAGGTTAAATATTATCAAAATCTTTGTCATTAACTGCATTTGACGATTCACATTCTTCATGTATGGAAATATCGTTCAATGATAACATATTGTTGGTGCTCATGGATGAAATACACTAAAATTTGAAACTAAAAAAAATAAAACCTTAACAATAGGTAAACGTAATGAATGAGTATTCCTTAGTAATTTTTTATCATACCCACCATTCTCGACAGCATATAATGAGTAACATAAATATTCAAACAAGAAAATCTTAAATCCCTAATAAAAATCATATTTCAATAAAAAAATAAACCGTAAAAAATACAAAAAAATTCTTTCTTTTTCATTAAAAAACCTGTTAAAGACGAATCTTTACTCGAAAAAATGCACTAAACTTGAAACACTATATCTTTACATTGAAAGCATGGTTCGGTATGTGAACATTCACGCCAATGATTTTTAACAAAGCAATAGAAAAGAAAAAAAAAATACTTGTGATTATGTGAACAAAAGAGAAAACACGAAGAAAATATATTTTAAAGCTGAAATAATAAAATGAAAAGAGAAAATTTTTTACTGCTCCATATTTAGGGAAATGGTAAAGTGAAGACACGTAAAATCAAGAAAAGAAGAGAAGAAGAAAGTGAATGAGAAAACTAAAATAATAATATATTAACACACAGACACTTCATATTAAAATATTATTATTTTTACACGTAATAATATCAAACGAATGTATTTGACAAATAAAAGTGTATTGGTATAACATCCTCATCACCCGGACAACGAGGGATATATCTGTCATTACTGTATTTTATTTTATGACAAATTCTGACTTTTCTTGCTGTCAATTTTTTTCATTCACAGACCCTTTTCTTCTTTCCATCCCTTTCAGTCCTTCAAATTTTCTCCTTGTTTTGAAAAAAAAAAAGGTTGAGATTTTGTGAAAACTTTCTAAATATTATAGATGTTATTAAAAAAATTAGAAACAGAACTAAAAGAGTAATATACAGAAAATATTTTCAACCAGTAAAATAATAATTTACCTATAAGCATTTTTATCTTTGACTTTGTATTTTCTGGGTTTCTTCTGATTTCTAAATAATTATTTTCTTAATCTTTCATGATTTTGACATAAAAGAATCACACCCTTTTAATCAACAAATATATCAACACCTTAAGTGCATCATGCCTTACTTTATGTAATTAATGCAATATATCAACATAGAATATTAAATTTTCCCACACAATAAACATCCAGGTAGAAACAAAAGTTAAAAGTTTTTCATTATTAATTATAACGGTTTGGTAGTTAAGACTTCTAAATTTAATTTTGTTTGGACTAGTTGAATCCAATTTTTGATTGAAGGGTCATTTGTAAATCTAAAATGGTATACTTTAATTAATATTAATTACTATTACTACAATAATGCATAGGCCATCACAGGCTGTAAATGAGCTTAGTTTGCCAACCGTTGAGAAAAGGTAAAGCATATGCTATTTTAGAGTCAATGACAACTATTTACACTGCATGACAGCAGTCATTTGATTATTCAAACAATAAAGTTTTTAATTTTTTTTATCAATATCGTGAATTGATACTGATGGTGACCCATTGTGCTTATCAATTCGGAAATGGGAAAGAAATTAACACGAAAGACATTTTCACGATTGAAGCTTTGAGTTAGTACCATACTAATATCACCAAAATAATCACCTATATTTTTAAAATATATGAATATGCATATCCATATTTTATCAATACGCAATTAACTACACTCCCTTGTATACAAAAAAATAATGATTAATACAAAAAATATCATTTAGTAATGATTTAAAATTTAATTACCTTAGCTTGGCATAATCTTTCTTAACGGAAAAAAACCCGTTAATAAATCTTTCTTGCGATGATATTAATTAACCAATATTATACCAATTCATTAAAAAAAAAAAACTGTTAACATAGTAACCCAACAAATCTGGTCTTGCAAACTGGTTTTCTAATTTTGGTGAAAATTATTGTTACTCTAGTAAGACTAAAGGTGGTGACATGTTGAATATAAATTCTGTCATCGCAGTAATACATAAACGGAAAATAAAAAATACCCATGTAGAAAGAAAGTCTTAATATTTGCAGATGGGAATTGCTAATCCTGAAATTTGTGATAATTTCGAACTATAATAAATCTACAATCGCAGTTGACATAAAATATAAGGATCTGTAAGATTTCTATTACTATATTCAAGATTAACATTCTGGTATATTCCGTTTTGTCTGATAAAAATACTACGAGTAAAATACTTCAGAATTTCTACCTCGTAACGTGATTAAGAGTTTCCGTAATATTTGTAGACATAAGACTTTTAAACCAAACCCAGATAAAGATTGTGTATATCAACCTCAATCTAGGATAGGCCAGATCTTAATGGCTTTAGCGACACGAAGGTTCTCTGACAACATTAAATTGGATTAGAGTATGTCGGAGCAATAACCTACTACCCTATGCTTGTACTCACACAAAGGTCCAATCTGGAATAATATTGCACAATGAAGTTTATCATTACATTGAATTGTTGAAGCAAATTACCCACTTGCATTTGCATGTCTAAATTCAAAAAAGGAATAAAAAGTATAAGTGGTATAGTTAGCTTAGAATACCACGTCAAGAAAATGAGTTTAATCTTGCAGGTTTTCTACCTCTATTAACTACCCTAGGTTATTTATGCTGCTAATAAAATAATTAATTAAGCAAACCTTTCATATACATTTGAAAATGTACAAAATTGAGTTATTTGAAATACACAGTACGATAATAACTTCATAATTTTGACTATCTTGGCCTCTCGTCACATCATCTTATGCATTCAACGTTCCGATGCTACCTTATTCAAGAAGAACTAATATTATTCTATATACAGTCTACTCTGTCTCATATCCTGGCACCAGATTGATGCTGCTGCTGCTTTTGAACTACTGCTTGTCACAACTTTATACAGCATCACCATCACATTATATCACAGGCTACTGAAATATTTTGAGTACACAAGCAAGAGATTTAGTTGGATTCATATGCATATAGCCCCTAAATCTCATAGACATAGCTATACATAAGTTTTCCTGAATAAGTCTATTATCATGCACATCTTTTCTAACATTTTCATTTTGGGATAAAATGTTGAGCATAAGTGCAAAAGAGCATGGAATGATTTTGAATTTTATATCTGGGTGGGGATGATTGTATTTTTGGATGGTGAAACGTTGCTTTCATATATGGAGATAATGGTCAAAGATCAGTGTTACTGTTTTGAGCACTATGTACAGTGGTTATATCCATCCAGAAAGTGATAACAAATGCAGGTATTATATGAGCTAGCAAATTGCAAAAAGCGTGGACTATAAACTAAGCCAACGTATCTTCCTAGATCCCTGCCTACCGACGAAGATTAGCTTCATTTAATCATAATAAATTATAAACGTTACTTTATATGATATATATGCCATTATATAACTTCTTTTTCCACGATGACTTCTGCTGTGAGTTCATTCAACCAAAACAGTTTAACACAAAGGGACAACGTAAAGCCATGAAGAGACACATTACTGCCAACATTACTTTAAGGCAGTAGTTAATGATGATAAATTGTTTTGTCAATGTGATAAATTTAATTAATATGACAAGAAAAAAAAAATTCTTCACTTACGCACAGTAAAAAAAAAACAGCAATTTGATAATCGTGAGAAGAACAGAGAACTATATGATTATTAATTCAAACAAATCCTAAGTATGTTAAAGATACTATTGTTAGGACAATGTGATAACTTTAGTTATTATGACAACAAAATCCTCTTATATAAAAAAACACCAATTTAGTCTATCACTATATTGGATGCATTGTCTGTTAGGAGTTTAATAGCTCCGTCATTATAGAAAAATGTATAAATAACTTTTGAAATCCTTTCTTGAATGATGTAAAATTATTGGATATATAAGAATATATACAAATTATGAGTTGAAAAAAATTTGATTATAAGATATTATTTAATGATATTTTAGATAGGATGAATTTGAGATGAAATAATAATTTTTACATTATATAAATAAATTATGTATACTTTAAAATAAGTTATAATTAAAATAATTTTTAGTTTTAAAATTATATAAAGTATTTGATATATTTTGGAGAACTCTTAATAACCGAATTGTTTAAATTTTTAATTTAAATAAAAATTATTAAATAAAGTGAGTTTACCATTACAACTTTGTAGTGGGTGGATCTCCTCCCATATAAGTAGGTCAATATGAATATTTATGAGATGAAACTTAAATTTTAAATGTTGAGTTTACATAGTGTCTTTTAATTTTATTATACCTAGCTTAATTCAAATCTAGCTATAAAAAAAATGGGGAAGATTTTTATCAAGTTCGAGTCTCGTTTATAAAAGGTGATTTTTTCTGAATTTTTAATTGCACTTACAGTAACATTTGTTTTGACTATCATGATATTTGTATTGAATATTCATGAGTTACTTTTTTTAATCTCATTTTTTTGTCAATAAGATTTGAATATGAAATTTTATTGAATTAATCTGAGACAAATTCTACCCAAACTAGAAAAAAGAATCAAGTTGTAAAAGAAGATATGTGCATAATCCTTGTCATTATATTTATTATCTATAGAACCAGATTGAATGTGTACTTAAACACGTAATAATCTATTTAATGCTGCTAATACCATAAGATGATGAGAACCGCATACAGTATAGTTAGCTGGCAGCAGAGATATGCATACGTTATCAATGACACACTGAGTTCATTAAATAAATGAAAGTACGCATCTGCATAATTGGTGAATTTGTTTAAATTATTTTCAAAATATAAGATGAAAATTAAAAATAATTGTTAGCCTTAAACTCATAATTGATACCATAAAGTAGAGCTAAATTCTGTAAAACCATTGAATAGCTTTCTTCCACACCCTTTATACTCAGAGAGAGTACAAAGTATAGGGATGTTTATCTACTATATAGAAGAAAAATATAGATATATTGAAATAATAAATATAAGGAAATGAAAGAATATCATCATGTATGATCTATGAAATCGAATAGGGCCTTTGCAGGAGACCTAGGTCTCTTCTGTATTTTATATGTCGTCAAGCAACACAAACTCCCTATACTAGGAATGTTACTCTAGTGTACTTGACAGCACAGATATGTGATAATTGTTTGGCCTATATATTTTTCACTATGCTGCCGGTATAAGAACTATCATGTACCAGCGCTACATCTATACAATTCCACTGATTAATTAGTCAATCTAACCACAACACCTGACCAGATGAATTTAAGGGCAATCCTTGATCCATAGGACCCTATCAGATATGTACAATTGTGAATATATATCAGCCATGTACTGTTGAAAACACACAAATATACTTTATCACATAATAAGTAGTGTTTGCTGGAGACTTCAATTCTATAAGAAATCTTGAAGAAAGGAAAGGTATAAGGGAAGGGAATGCAAATCAAGGCAACTTCTTCATTGAACATATAGAATTTTTTATTTTTTTTTATTTTTTATTTTTATTTTATCAACAATAAACTGTTTAGGCAATTAGACTTAATAGATGAGGATAATATTCCAGGAAGGATGTAAGCAAAGAAAGACGTGTTATTTGTTGAGCTCATAGAGTTATATTTTGGACATAATTCTTTATAGTGAAACATAAGTCAGATTAGGTGCATACAATGAGAGATTCTAAAACTATTTACTTTAATTCATGGGTTAACTAGAAAATGATGAGAAATGGCCTGGACGAAATATTTATATATGAGATAAGAACAAAGGATCTTATGAGAGTGAAAGAAGAAGTAAATATGTTTTTAAAAGAAATTCACAAAAAAAAAAACTAATATTAGGTTGTAAGGATTAAGGTTTAAGACAAAATCCCAATCTAATAATGAGTTACTTGTAGTAGAGTTTGGGGAAGAGGAGGCCAAGAAAGCGGTCAAAGATTGTGAAGCGAGTTAGAGTCCAAGAGTAAATGGTTTCAATTGAAGATTGTTGGGATATGTTGAAGGAAAACATCATAAAGGCTTTGTGTGATTTTCAAAGTCACTCAATGTCATCCTATATAACTTGTGGGGTCACTATATAAAATATTGCCTAAAATTTTGGCAAATAGGTTGAAGAAGGTGTTGCATAAGGTGATTGAGAAATCTCAAAATGTATTTTGAGGAGGAAGCAAGATGTTAGATGGTGTTGTGATTGCAAAAGAAAATAGTGAAAAAGGTGAGAAGAAAGAAACAACACTTAGTAATTATAAAAGTTGACTGTGAAAAGACTTATCAGGATGATACATTCTAACTTAAGTAGAAAAAATCACATTTTATAATATAACGTCGGTTAAAAGAAAAATGTTATAAATAAAAATACGGTGACAATTTATAAATAAATGAGAATATATTACATCGGTTAAGAGGTAATTTATGTAATAAGAGTTATTATACATTAGTTGTCACATACAATTGATGTAGAAAATAACTGAAACAAATCAATTTCAAAAAATTTTGTAAAAACAATTAAATACATCACTTATTACATCAGTTGTTGTTCTAATCGATGTAATAAAATGACTTTCTACATTGGTTGAGAGCTCCAACTGATGTAAAAAGTGGCGTTATATGGTCCTATTAAAAAACACATTTTTGATGCCTTATTACATCGGTTAATAGATGTGTTTTTTTAACTTATTACGTTGGTTCTGGCTATTTGTCTTTCTCTCGCGTCGCTTGAGTCTCTCTCTGGTGCTTGCATTCTTTGCTTGTGTCCTCCACTGCTTGCGTGCTCATTGTTTTCACCCTCATTTGGTTCCTTTGTTAGTAGTCTTCATTCACTTTGTTTTGTTTTGCATTTTTGACGTATGTGGTTTCTTTATTTAACTTTTTTTTTACGTTGACTTTGCAGGTCATCAAGGATTTCATAACAGTAATTTTATTTGATGCATAAGTGTGAATGTCTAGTTCCACCTTTACCCCTTCGTCGTTTCTCTTTATAATATGTTAACATTCTTGTAAAATTCATTAAAAATAGTTAGAAATTTATTTTTTACCCAAAATTTTTAGCAGCAACTTCTTTTATTGTATATTTTATTATAAAATTCTTACATTGTATAGATTTACCATATATTTTGTGTTGTCAAAATTTAGGACAAAAAATATTTCAAATAGCCATAACTTTTGATAGAGAATTTGGATTGAGACGCTTCAAAAATAAAAACTGCTCGAAATGGGGTAACAAATGTCGTGGCTAACACTCGAAGGGAGGTGTGGTTCCAGATTTTCCAAAAGTCCATCATTTACTATTATTTTTTTTAGTATTTTTAAGTTATTTGTTTATATTTAAACTTTTATTTCACGTATCTATACTTGTTAGGAAATTCTTGACATTTTTGTAGTATTTTCTGGTATGGATTAAAGATTTATCAACCCATAATTTTTCTTTTTCAAACAATGAGACTGTTTATATTACATTATTTGTAACTTACAACCGATGCAATATGAGACTTTTTACATCGGTTGTGGCTACAACCGATGTAATATGTCTCATATTACTTCGGTTCCAGCGACAACTGATGTAATATGTCTTAATATGTCTTCTGTTTTACTTTTTGAAGTGCTTTATTACATCGATGATAATTAGTTGTGTTTATAACCGATATAATAGGTGCATTTTTTACATTGATTTTTTCATAATCGATGTAAAAAGTCATGATTTTCTACATCACCAACATCAAATCGATGGCAAAATTGATATAAAAAACCTCTTAAAATCGATATATAATCTCTTTTTTCTACTAATATATAAGATTTATACACTTAATCTAACTAAAGTCTTTTTTTCCTACATTATCCAACACAAGATCACGAGATACAATTTTTCTTAAAAAGGAAACGTTTAAAACATCACCCTAAAAAATTTAGCAAGGTACAATTGAGAGCTTGGGATTGAATAACACATCTTCTTAGTGTATTGCTGCTAAAATAAGTTTGAATTTCAATCGTTACACCACTTTTCAAGGAATATGTTTTGACTCTTCTGGTTCAACTTTGGATTATTGTGGCTAGTGCAAGAGTAACATCATGTCTGTGGGTTGCTATTTATGCTTGGTTGTTTTCTAGACTATTGCTAGGTGTTTGGCAACTAGAGGGCATAGATTTGTTTCACTAGTTGTTGCTGGTCAGCTTGGGTTGAGACTTTAATTACTGCTTTTGTTCTTTAGCTAATTTTATATTAGTCAGTTTGTTTTATCTTTGTGTATATACAAAGGTCTTTGTGTGTTCTTTTGGTACTATTTAAAATATATTGTTTTGGTTGATAAAAAAATAATCATCATTCTCATGACTCACCATTATAGCCAGATGATTTTGCATAACAGACGTGAAGCTCTTTTAACATATATTTCTAATGCAAGTTATTGATTTTAATAAAGGAAAAACTAACCAAAAATGAGAAGTTTGAAATATAAAAGAATTATAATTTCTAGTATATAAAAGAAGTTTGAAATATGCTAGCTAGTTTGTCCCGCTAACGTGCATGCAATTGCCTGAACACCTATGAGTGTTTGCTAGGGAAAGAATGTATGGAGAGGAAACTCTTTATGCATCAAAAAGTTATGTAATTTAGCATTCACAAATGCATATCCAGCTATATTTCATTCTCTGGTTCTTTAGTGGTAAAGTTTTAGGACGTGGCCGTGTGCAGTTCCAAAAGATACACCTACTGCTACACAATGATTTTCTGACAAGTTAAATAATACTACTATATAATTAAGTCCATTAATATCTTCAATATATATATTGAGGTGCGCTTTTGTCACACATGTCTGCCAGTTAGATGTGGACTTAATTAAATCATACTACAGCTATTTTAACATATTGCGTGCACCTTTTCAATTTTTTCTTTCTGTCTTTTACTCTCGTAATGTTTTACTTTAGCAAGAGTATCAATGCTTTAATTAATAAAAATGATTAAATATTGAGCCACCGCACTACTACGAAGAAAACTTGGCCCTTAATTCCACACTTTGGTCCTTGCGTTTGGATAGAATCACAAATCTGGTAGCTGTAGCCATCACCACAATGAGCCTCTTGGGTTATGTTTCTTTCTGTATGACAAACTTTGGATGCCTTTGGCTGTGATTAAATATTAACTATATATTAACTATAGAAGAAATTGAAAAGGAAGAAATTATATATATGAGTCAGAAGTTTTATCGGCATGGCCTGGCTGGGGCACAAAGGCTGAGGGTTAGAAAGTTCTCTCTGAGAATGAGTCCACATTAGAATAATGTTCACAAATTAAATTATTTCGTACATAAACGTCTTATCCATGCTTTTCATTTCAGTTTTGTTTCTTACTGAGATAATAAAATAGTAATATTTTAACTGTTCCAAAGCTAGGTCTCTTGTTATAAGTCTAAGCAGTCCCCACCAGAGTTTCATTAGAAAGCAAGGGTTTGGAATTGGCATCGTGAGAGAGGTTTTGTGGAATTGTTGCAGAGAAGAGAAGATGGGAAGAGCTCCTTGCTGTGACAAGGCAAATGTGAAGAGAGGACCGTGGTCACCGGAAGAAGACTCAAAGCTGAAGGAGTACATAGAGAAGCATGGAACTGGAGGGAATTGGATTGCTCTTCCTCAGAAAGCTGGTAAGAAACATAGCGTTAGACTTTAAACCTAGACACCCTTTCATATGCATGTCTTCTCTTTTTCTTAGTATGTCTACAATGCTCTGACTCTGATGTATATGATTATAGGTCTAAGGAGATGTGGAAAAAGTTGCAGATTGAGATGGCTTAACTATCTTAGGCCCAACATTAAGCACGGGGAATTCTCCGACGAGGAAGACAGAATAATCTGCAGCCTTTATGCTAATATTGGAAGCAGGTACTACTTATTGCTACCCATTTTTATGCACTATGCATAGCTAGACCCACTAACTGTACTTAACAAATTCTAAAATTAACTATTCTCCAGATCTAGAATATTGAGATGGACATTCTTTTTCTTTCCACTTTTACTTCAATCACAAAATAAAATGCATGCTCCAGGTGAAGAAAAAGAAAAAGAGGCCAAAAAACATTAAGGGATTTAACAATGTGAAAAAACTATGTAGTTTTCTAGAATCTGTCTATATTTGGGAAGCTGGTCTTCAACTTGGAAGCCAAGTTTAGATCTAGCAACAGCATGCACTCAAAGATGTTTGGTAAATGTAGACATTGATATATAATTATTTTTGGTCAATTTTTTTTCAATGATGTTTTTAGGTGGTCAATTATAGCTGCTCAGTTACCAGGCAGGACTGACAATGATATCAAGAACTACTGGAACACCAAGCTTAAGAGGAAACTCATGGGGCTGCTTCCTGCATCTCATCAAAGAATAGCACCCTATCAACACTCCTCCACCCAAAACCCTCCCTCATCATTTTCTTCTCAAGCTTCTCTATCCTCTTCAATCTATAGGGACTACTGCAACAACTCTCATTATCACATCCCAGCACCAACCTCATCTTTCCCATGCCTTCAACAAATTTCTTCTGTTCCTTCAAGTAATTACACCAGCACAACCACCTCTTTCCCTTTGTATCAAAACCAAGAGCCTTTGGTCGGGGTTAGTCCCATGCAGTATTACCCCACCACAGAAAGTTCCATGCTTGTGTTTGGAAGTGAAACAAGTTGCAGTTCCTCTGATGGGAGCTGCAGCCAGGTCAGCCTTGGGAGAGAGATAAAACAAGAAGAAATGGGATTTCAGAATTTAATGTTTGGAGATCAGCACATGAACAAATTCATGCTTAGTCAAGGTGAGGAGTATGTGCACCAATGGACAGAGAAGCCAAACGAGTGCTACTTCCAAACGCAACAAACAGCACTGGATTATGATCTTGAGGTTATTAAACAACTGATTAGTACTAACAGTGGTAGTAATAATAGTAATAATGGGTATTTTAGTGTTGATGAAAACAAGACGGAGAAGGGAGTGTACTACAACTACTGAACTGAGTGCTACTGATGCATGACTGACTTCTGGAAGTGAAATCAGAGAGATATGATCAGTGAGAGGCATGGGAGTGGGAAAGATTCAGAAAAGACTTTGAGGTTGTGTTGTGGAGTTCTGTGTTCTTTAATGAAATCAGATAATTCTTATTTTCTAGGAAGTGAAAGTGATGATTTGATGACGATGATGTTAGGTTTTTGTAAGTATTCTCTCGATGCAAGTGCAATCCCCCAATCAGACATCAATGTTATCAATTCCAGAAAACAAGGCTTTTTAGATTCAAAAATATTTTTCTCAAATATTATTTATTACAGTACTTTTTACTATCATTTTAATCTATTATTTTTTATTTGAATTCGTATAAAAAAAACTCTAAATTCATATCTCAAGAAAACATTAAGTAAAAAATAATCAAAGGAACCATCCGGGCTGTTATGAACTTTTGGAACTTGAAAGTAAATTAGCTCATATATGCTGTGTTATTCTTATTATGTTATCTCCTTTAATTATTTGAAAATTGATAATCATTGTATCATGAGATTGTCCCTTATCATAATAAGAAAATGTTTCTCTATTTTTAGGTTTTTGTATCACTATCATTGATTTTGATACTAATGTGTGATTTGTCCGAAATAGAAATACTTTTTTAAGCACCCTGACGAAGAATCTTTTGTATAATAGCTAGGTCAGAAGTCAAAATAGAGGTTGTTTACGACAAATCTTCATTATTTTAACTAATATAAAGGCAATTATGGCCAGAAAAGAAAGAGTATGATGCATATGGTGGAGGAATTTTGTTGTTTTGTATCAAAGAGTGTCAAGTTGTATAAAAATAACATAAATTATTAAACACAATCTCAGTCATTATATATATATATATATATATATATATATATATATATATATATATATATATATTAAACTCTATATATAGATATTTTATATATATGTATTTAAAATTTTTTCTTTAGATTCTATTTTTTTTTATTGTTTGT
>Ga0099824_1002230_pt1 | contig 28300 bp, 15 predicted proteins | sample SiratrowhiteBW_FD_76837 | JGI IMG/M metagenome (GOLD analysis project Ga0099824, IMG submission 76837) | Root nodule microbial communities of legume samples collected from California, USA - Siratro white BW | ecosystem: Host-associated > Plants > Roots > Nodule | place: USA: California... | reverse complement strand
TTTTTGTAAGTCGTAAGTTTAATTTGAGAATATTTAAAGATTATATAAACCGTAAAAAATTTGGAATGCATAAGAACTTACGATTTATATAACCCGTATAAATATAGGTATATGAGAAAACTTTACGATTTGTACAAATCATAAGTTTCAACACTTTACGATTTGTACAAATTATAAGTTTCAACACTTTACGATTTATACAAACCGCATAGGAAAAATAATTTTAGAATTTGTACAATTCGTACAAAATTAAAAAAGAAAAAAAATCATACTTACATGTCATAAAAAGTAAAACTATTTTTTTGATGAGGTTTGTATAGACCATAACATTGAAACTTACGTTTTTTTTATTTATTGATATGGAGGTGGAGCAGTTGCGGAACATTTTGCCCGCAATGAAATAGAGGTGCAGCCAAGAGAGACAGTGAAGATAGAGCAGATACATCCGAGTCTTGACAAGCAGCAGTGTAGGAGGTATAGGCAGTGGAGATGCAGCGGTTGAGGTGCAGTGACTAGAGGTCTGCAAAGGGGGTGCAGACTTGGTCAAGGAAGAAGGAGACGCGGAAGCTCGGAATGAGGATGAAGGGTAATTTGGGTTTTAAAATTCTTAAAAGTAAGTAAAATGGTCAATTCGCATGGGCTATGGAGGTGCAGGAAGATTATACGGAGGTGGAGGAAGAAGCAGTCTTCACCAAGAATTAAAAGAAAAACAAAGGAACCCATAGGGCTAATGTGGTAAATGCACATTGGAAGTTGAAACCGTCAGTGAAGTCGCGGTGGTACGAAAATGGCGCGCGCTAGCACCGATTCCCAACTACACCCTTCGTAGAACCCACTTCTCATTCTTCTCCTTCTTCTCTTTGTTGAGTTTTTTTCACTCCACCACACTCACTCCTTCGCTCCTCAAATCGAAACCCTAGAACAACGATGTGGAAGTGGTTGTTCTCCAGAGAACCCGCGCCGCCGCCGCCGGTGGTGCTGGTCCCTCCGCTCTTCGACTTCCCTCCCATCGCCGCGCGCAACCGCATGCTTCACTCCACCTACGATGTCGCTTTTGGCAAGATCGCCCTCGCCTCGCTCTTCCAAGACTATTTCCACCAGGCCAGGCACTTCACCACGCGAATTATGCTCAAGCCAATCGACGATCCTCACGTCGATCTCATAGCTACTGTATATTCTCCTGTCTCTTTCTCTCATCTCTCTTTAGATTCAGAAACTTGCGCGATACGGAAACTGAAAAAAGCACTTGTTTATTAACTGTTGCTGTGATATGTTTAGGTTTCAGGTCCTATCGATCGTAAGCCCAACGACAGCGTCATGGGAGATGCGTTGTTTCGCTGGCAAAGGTTTTCTTCTTATTGTTTGTATACATTCCTTTATATTGTGGGAAACAGCGGGCAAATGTTGTTTTGTGGCGTTCCTTAATATTGTGAATAAATGCAACTGATGTCACTATAATTACTTGTAGAATTTGGATAAAAGTTTAGCTTAGCTTTATAAGATGGAAATTATCCTCATATATATGTGTATATATATTATTGCAATCATATTATCAATAAATATGAGATTTCCAACATATTTCATTTGCTAAATATTGGACATATCGAGCATAGGACTAATATGCCTAATAAACTTCATTAGAATAGATTATGATACTATCTCTGCAAACTTCATGATGTCCCATCCATGATGTAAAGGAGTATGTTGGAAGCTTCATATCAACTAGTGATAGATAATTCTTATCTTACTAGCTGATTTTGTAAGACTGAAATCTACATTATAAGAATTACATTGACGGCACTTTAAAAACCTAGCCCTTGTGGCTGAATTGCATTTTTGGGACCATTTTTAAAAGCTTGTTTGTTTGAATTGTTTTTTGTTGTCTTTGTTCTTGTTCTGCAGTTTGTTGAGTAACTTGAATTGTTTTTGTGTTTTTTTGTTGGGTGTGCAGCGATGTTAACGATCCTCATACATTTATGGACCTTTATGTATCCACATCTGATCCGTAAGTAACTCTAACTTGAACGAATCCTGGGGGTATGTTTGGGAAATTGAAGTAAGACAATTTTTTTTTTCTTTTTTCACCTCAAACATGAGACTGAGTTTTTAAGAATGAAAGGAATAGGAAGAATATTTATAATGAAGGACTCAGATTCAGTTGGTTAATTTATTTTTGGCATTGCTTTCCAATGAGAATTGGGGATTCACTCTGTAACTAATAGCACAATGAAGGTCGACACTTAAAGTCAGCATGGGTACTGAGGTGAAACTTTTTTTCATTGTAGAATAATATTTAAATTCGTTTAAAGAACTAAAACTATCTTATAATAAAACCTTCCAATCATTCGTTATTCATTTTTATGTATATGAATACTATATGCAGAAATGCTAGTAATTATTCTTCTGGGCACTCTCTTGTTATCAGGTGAATGAAATATGGGTCCCATTAAATAGGGTGTGGGTCAAGGTTATTTGGTGGTGTAACATGAAATCTACCTTGTAATAGAGCATGCATTGAAAGTTTTACTAGCATTCCTTGTTCTGTATAGCTCTCTTAGTTTTTTCTTTTAAATAAATTTACACTTCCTTCTCATTCCTGGCGTCCTTGATCCTAAAATGCACAATGCATCTTTTTGGAATTGTGAATATTCTGTGGTCTGTATATTCAGGATTTTGCAGATGAGATCGTGTGCTTACTATCCCAAATATGGATTTGGGGCTTTTGGAGTGTTCCCTTTACTGTTGAAGAAAAGGTGTGTTTTGTTTGATGATGGTGGCAGAAACATGTGTTAGGTACTTAGGATCTTATTGTAGCATGCACATCATCCATGGATTGCAATATACAGTGTTGACAAAGTTAATCAATTCTACAGAGAAAGCTCCCAAGATTATGGCCTGATGGGGTTGAGATATGGTTCTGGGAATCTATCCTTTGGAGTCACACTTATGCCTTTTGCCAGTAAGTTCCCTGCCTTTTTGCAAATGAGCTTTGAGCATATTTAGGGTGCGAATAAATAGTTTTGAATAAAAGTTCTTTTATTATGTAATTCTTTTAGAGATTCTTTTTTTAATAAGCTACTCTTTCTAGCTTCTAAGAACAATAGTAAAATTGATTTTTTTTTCCTTTTTCTTTTTTTTTTAAAAGCTGATCATCATCTTATGTTTTTCTAAACATGTTTTTAATTAGCATCTTGTTAACCAGTGGTTTAAATAAACTAATTAAGGAACGAATAAGAAACAATTTTTATAGGAAAGCACGTTAATGAAAACTTTCCACTTTTGATATCCTTAACCCGTTAGACTGGTTCGCATTCGCCTTATTTATTATATATGTAGTAAATATTCTTGCTAAAATTTCTCTGTAAGAAATATAGGAGATTTATACGTAAGTGGTGCCTTTTCATCTGGCATTTGAAGTTGTAATTGTTTTGTCCATAATCACTAAATTTTACATTTTATTATAGAATTTTGCAAATATTGATTTATGATCACTTGGAGAAACAATAAAAATAAACTTGGTGTGCTATTGTCATACATTGCAGTGAAAGACGAACTACCAAAAAGTGCATGGTTGGTAAGCAAGATGGGAAGGGTAACTGCGGGTGTGCAGTTTGAACCACAAAGTAAGAACTACACATATTTTATTCCTTTATAAATATTTCTTTGTGTTGATTTTTTCTTATCAAAATTACTACATCGCTGGGTTTTTAAATTAATTTTTAATTTTTTTGGTTTCACTATGGCATGGATATTGAGCTTTGGTTATCTTTCTGGTAGTTATTGTCATATGCTGTTTTGAACTTGAATTTCATTGAATATATTGGCCTAAAGATGTTTGCTTTTGTATTTTATAAGTAAATGATAGGCCAAGGGGGAAAGTAATCTTGCACTCACCAGAAAGTTGACATTATTGCATCAATCTTTTAATCAGTATGTTAATTTATTAATGTTGAGTATTTTCATACTATATTTAGATTTTAGAATGGAACCTGCTTAATTCCTGAGTCATGTGTTTACTCCAAGTGTATGTGTATATGCACATGCATGTAAAGCTACAACTACATCCATGAAAGGTAGAGCAATGGAGAGAGTGAAAAAAACCTACGTGCTTAGAGTTGGTCACAGTAGAGCGACGACAGTTAGGGGAAGTGAGTGGTTAGTTGAAGGGGATCAGTTACATAAATATGGAGAATAAGGATGGAAGGATTCACTTAAACCATTAGACATTTCTATGAAAGAGAAACTTGCAAATGAACATTCTTTCACCTTTTGTTAGGCATTCAATAAATTGTTTGCATCCCTTTCTTTTCTGTCAATTTCTATTTTTTCTTTCCTGCATTTGTAAAAGGATTGGAGAACTTGAATTCATGCTTTGTTAATTTTTAGTTTTAGTAATTTGGTTTTTATTGATGAACCCAAACAATCACAAAATCCTGCACTCTAGAAGCATATTTATCTAACTTGTATTCATTTGAATATGATAAGGAAATGAGTATGTGCATACTAACCTCTGTTCCTTTTTTAGAACGAAACGCCAAGCTTTCAAATTTAATGAATTGGAGTTGTGCTTTGGGCTATGGTGTTGGATCAGGCAGCCCATTGTGTCCATCCTTCAATTTCAACCTTGAGCTTGTCAAAAGCTCTCAGGTTTGTCCGCATACACAAATTGGTTAAAATTTTTGCATTTAATTAATTCTTAGATAATTCATTAGTTGGTATAATGCGACATGTTATTAAAGTGGAAAGTTTTGTGATTTTAAGAAATTGATGTTGTTTAAAAATTTTCCTATTCATTAGTAATTTAGTATCAGTCTTAAATTTTGTTCTAACCCGCTGATATTAAATGCATCTCGGCATTTGTCTGCCCTAACCTATGATTTGTCTAGTTCTGATTAATATTTTGAGAAGCATTTTACTGAAATTTCAAAGTCTAAATAATCTCTGCAGTTTATTGCCTCATTCTATCAACACATGGTTGTTCAAAGACGGGTATGTTCTTCTGTCTTTGCTCTCTTTCATTCCATTGTCTTCTGAGCGGTTCTTTGTCTTTATATTAGTGTCTCATTTTTCGTTTTTGCAAACACAATGATCTCTAGATTTATGGAAGTTAGTCGCATGTCTTAAAATTAAATTACTTACTAAAGTGCTTTCCTTGGTTTTCTAAGAAAGATGTACATGTATCTGAGTTTTTTAGTGCCGTACATATATATGATTTTCCGTTTTTCTTTACTAGTTTACAAGACTGAACTGTTAGCCTTGGGATATACCAACAGTACTCAAGTTTTCTCAAGTTTCTGAGTTGAGGTCACTGCATGAAAAGTTTTTTTTTTTTTTTTTTAATTAGAAGCCTGTTTATTCAAGACCTGGGCCTATTTTTATTTAAATTTTGGATACATTCTCCTTGGGTTTAGACGCCATATGCTGATAGAATTCCATTATTACTTATTTATTTTTGTTAAAATTTACCCTTACTGTCGAGTTTTCTTTTTTTCTTGAGTTGTAGTAAACTGGAGATATAATTTATTGTTGAATCAGAATATATTATACTGAAAGTCATAAACTTGACTTGAACAGGTGAAGAACCCCCTTGAAGAGAATTCCGTTGTTGGAATTACAAACTACATTGACTTTGGGTTTGAGTTACTAACAAGGTATTCTTTTTAGTTCTAAACAGATGTATTCAAACTTATTGCAGTCGCACCAATGTGGTACAATCTAATTTTCTGTGTCAGTGTTGATGACGCTATAGCAGCAAACAATATCTCAGACTCCACCTTTCAAATAGGTGCATCCTGGCAGGCTAATAAAAACTTCTTGCTGAAGGTAGAAAATCGATGCAATGTTATGCAGATTTACATAGATTATATATGATGCATCTAAGTCGATTATTTCTCATCTTTTCAGGCAAAGGTTGGACCTCGTAGCTCATCCATGGCACTTGCATTCAAGTCATGGTGGAAACCTTCTTTCACTTTCAGTATTTCAGGTGTCTCGAGTGATTTTTATACTCAATCTTGCTTTAGTTCTTTATCCCCTGTTCCTTTCTTTAGTGCTAGGGGGAGTTCTTTAGCATGTTGTATTACGAGGCCAACACCTATATAGTCACGATTCGTTCAGCCCTTTTTTTTTTCTTGAAGGGTGGGTTGGGGTTGATTCTAAAGAAAGTATGATCAATAATCCTGGTACTTGGATGTTTGAAGTGCTGAGAATGTCCTGTTATTTTGTAGCCACTAGAGATCGTGCTGATGGTAAAATGCAATACGGATTTGGCATCCAAAGTGAGAGTCTAAGAGAAGCCAGGTTCGTTTCATATACAGAGCTTTTATTTCTTGACTGAGTAAATTATATGGTTATATAAATGAATAGTACCCTACCCATGCGGCTGCTTGTTAAAATATTATTGTACCATTCAGCTTTATCTTTCTTTTTTATATTGAGCTCGTGGCATAGAATCAACGTACTCTTTCAAATTTGTATCTTACACTGGTAAATTTGTTTGTTTGCAGTTATCAAAGAGCTGATCCCAATTTTGTAATGCTCACGCCAAGCAAGGAGCACTTAGCAGAGGGCATTGTCTGGGAAACAGGAAAGCGGCCTATGTTTCAATCTGACATAGACGCGGGACATTTTGATGGCTTACCTAGAGAATTACAACCTTTTGATAAAATTTTGTAATTTCTTCATAGAGTCATTTTTTCTCTTGTGGCTAATGACACCATTCTTATTTAGGAGTGGTCAATGCAATTGCTTTCATAAGAATTGAGTGTAGGACAGTGCATCCAATTATGAACTAGCATATACCAAATGCTAATTTTTTTACGATACATCTTGCTTCTGTTATATTTTGGGCTTTTTTTTTCATGCATGCATCCCAAAAATATCAACCCTCACCTTTTGTTATGTAAAGGTTAATCTAGAATGAAAGTTTCACATTCCAAATTAACCTTTCGATAATCAAAAAGGGTGTTGGCTTAAGATATAAACTGTCTGTGATTGCCATGTTGTTAAGGAGTTAAACTGAATGGGCTTCCTTAAGAATGAGGACCTTTCATTGACAAATTCTTCCTCCACCCCCATATCCTCTTCCTGCACCCCTATATAATTTTTTTATTCCATGACTGTCCTTCATGAAATTACATAAATATCTTCCCCTTCGTTTTTTGAAATTGTGAACCGGATGGGGGTGCATCCGGTTCTCATTTTAAAAAAAAAATACAAACCGGACGACTCCATCCGGTTCTGAACCCAGCAGATCGAAAAATCTTCAAATTCGCCGTCGACAGCCTCCCAAATCAACTACTCTAATCATCAAAATATCACCTACTAATTGCTAATAAACATCACAAATTGGTTACCTAATGCTTTTATGAAGGATTAATTGAAAGATTTTGAATAACAAAGGAACAAAAGTCGCGAATGGCTTACCTAAACCGGACGAAGGTTCTCTTAACCGAATGGCTAGCTAACGAAACGGCTGAAGGAAGTATTTGGCTCACTAGCACAGCGCGGAGAGCTTTGGACAATGTTTATTAGCAATTAGTAGGTGATATTGATGATTCGAGTAGTTGATTTGGGATTTGGGGGGCTGTCGACGGCGAATTTGAGGATTTTTCGATCTGCTGGGTTGAGAACCGGATGGGGTAGTCCGGTTTGTATTTTTTTAAAAAAATGAGAACCGGATGCACCCCCATCCGGTTCACAATTTCAAAAAGCTGTAAACCGGATGGCCTGGTCATCCGGTTGAGAAGGGGAGGGGTTTTATTAAGATAGGGGTATTTATGTAATTTCATGAAGGACAGTTATGGAATAAAAGAATTATATGGGGGTGCAGGAAGAGGGTATGGGGGTGGAGGAAGAATTTGTCTCTTTCATTATGCAAACCCATTTTTACTCTTAACCCCTTACTTTTGCAAAATTTCAAATACCTTTTCCGCCATTGCATTATGTACCCCCATGCTTTTAAACTTGCACTCGGTATCCTCGTGACTAAACATTCAGGTATGTATTTTTGAATCTAGAAAATACTTTTCAGAGTGTATAATTTGGAATGTATTAATACATTTTGGATTATACAATCTAGTATGTCGAATTGGAAATGTTTTTTTGAAATGTACAATCTAAAATGTTTTAATACATTCCAAATTGTATATTCTAGAATATATTTTTGGATTTGGAAATATATATTAGCTTGTGTAATTGGAATATATTGATATACTTTTGGATTGTACATTTTAGAAGTTATGTGATTTTTTGAAAAAAAAATAATTTTATAATTAACGGATGCATATATTAAAATTGATCATCTACACAAGTCATATAAGAATAAAATAGTTTGCACTCACTAAAGTTAACGAATAAAGTCATATAAGAATAAAATAAATAATTTGCATGAATAAAGTTAATCGTCTGCATGACTAACATATTGTTCGTGTAAAATACTTATATCTTACTAACATAATATGAAGATTATAATTTTATTTTCGTACAATAGTATGTAGATCACAATATGTATATAGTTGGTAAGATAATCATCCTGCAAGTTCACCTGCATCAATTTTCAACATATAATGTAATCGGTAAGTAGTTGAGAATACAAGTATGAAACTAACATTTGTAAGAGACTTACTTCATAATGAAAATATTGTGATTTTTTGTTTGATAAACATACTAAATTAATATTGTATTTATTAGTAATCATGAATGGACATAGTCATCCATTAGTTGTAAGTTAAAGAATAGTTATTGTAGTGTAAAAAAAGTAAAGGTGTCATAACTTAATGTTGGATCTCATTAGTACTGACCTTTTTCCTTGGGATACTTGTTCATAACTACCCCAATAATGTAGCATATTCATCACATCACTGTCCAATTTCTTAAAAAAAAAAAAACCATTATGACTAGTGGCCATGAATCTTTTCCCATTAACAACAGTGCAATTATAGATGGACAACCATAATGATCATCAATCTTGACATCAATGGCATGATGAATGTATGTAAGGGTGAGTACTGGAATAAAATTGGTCTAACATTGAAATTGCTTTAATCCTCAAGTAGTGGTCATTTTCCCCTTCTCCTTGCTTAACTTCCATGTAAAAGAATTATTATATATTGAATGAGTGACATTGATGTGCTCAAAATATGAGGAGTCAGGCTTTGTAGATCTTACCATTCTATTTGCTCAAGTTTTTTGGATTCACTTTATTCATTGGTGCACACATTGATGTTATGTTTGGATATGTTATTTTATGTAACATGGTCTTAATTGTAACTTTGCCAATAATGTCAACTTTTTTGAAATGTTTCAAAATAACATCAAATTCTTATTGAATAGACAACTCAAATGATGAATCGTGATGACATGTCAAAAAAACCCAGTTTGATCCTAATTGCATTTAGGGATATGCTACTAAGGTCATATCTTACTAATTTGTATGCACAATGTAGACAATGAGTACTTCTGAATACACAACCATAATGTTCACTATTAATATCAACATGTCTAACTTGAACATATTTCTTAGAAATATGCATCAAAGCATATTTGGATAGGAATCTTTGCAGACTTCTATATAAACTAACATTATGACCGATAATGTGAAGACATTTCTTAAATAATGTCTTAATCTCATTATATTTTAAGATAATGATGTTGATTGCACACCAACAAATTTGTTTTTTATTAACAGGAAAATTATTATTATTATTATTATTATTTTAAAATTTTGACACTATTTTGGAAGATATTATTAATAATGTATTTTTAAAAAATTCAGATTGTATATTTTGGAAACAATGCATTCTCAAAATTTCAAATTATTATTTTGACTATTTTATAGTGTTCATTTCGAAACATTTTACCATAAGATTTATAATTATGTAATAAAATTTCTGAAAGAATTTAAAATTTATTTTGGAATGCTTTTTTTTCCAGAATTGAATTTATAAAATAATTTTTTTTGATAAATCAAAGATTTATAACTTTATAAATATCATTTCGGAATAAAATGTTTTAGAATAAATTTTGGTTTGTTTAAAAAAAATATCATTCTGATAAATCTTGCTATGAACTATTTTGAAACAAATACTAACGAATAAGTAAAAATCAATTTCAATTATATATTTTGAAATAAATTCCAAATCATTATTAAAATGTCTTGAAAATGTGTAATTCTGAAACTTTTTATTATATTTTACGTTGCATTTTCTAGAAAATATAAGAATTTTAAAGGTTATTTTTACCACAGCGGGAAAAATATAAGAAACGGAGGTGTAAAAAGTAAATCTCGCTGACTAGAAAAAGGAAAGAGAAAGTCTCAGCTCTCGTTTCAAACAATCTCCAAAATATGTATTAAGATTAAAAGTACTTCCTGCATAAAAAAGAACTTTACAAGTATATTTGATAAAAAAAAAAGTTATTTTATTTAACCTAAGAACCTCTATATTTTAGCAATATTAATTCTTTTCATTTTTACAATATATAAGATGTAATAACAGTTAGAATGACGATAAAAAATATTTAAATTTTGTGTTTAGCAAGAGAAGGAGAATTTATGCATGCTTTCATTTTATATAAGAACTACAAGATCCAATTAATAGTCACAAAATGTGAAACTTATGTCAAAATTAATCTTAATTTTCAAAAATTGTCTTCTTTTTTTAAATTAAATTTCATAATTGATCTTAAAATATTTAAGCTCCATCACACACTGAAGAACACCAACCATTTCCTCTGTCCAACCAAAAACCATGGCCACTTGTTCACTCATTTCCACGCGCTTCCATTCTCCTTCTTCTTCACTCTTTCGTTCTTCACCCATCAAACCCACCACCACAATTCACCTCTCCAAATCCCTTCATCTTCACGCTCCCACCCACTTCCTCCTTCACCTCCCATCGCCGAAACTCACAGTGCCCCTTTTGCCCAAACTCTCCATTCCCAAACCTCTTCTCCTTCTCTGCACTTCCCTCGCCCTCTCCTTCACTCTCCTCGTCTCCAGCGCCGACTCCGCCGCCGCCTTCGTCGTCACCTCGCCGCGGAAGCTTCAGTCCGACGAACTCGCCACCGTTCGCCTCTTCCAAGAGAACACTCCCTCTGTTGTCTACATAACCAACCTTGCTGTCAAGTAGCTACCCCTTTTGTGGATCCTCTTTAAAATTTGTTTTCGAATGGCTTTTCGTTGACCCTTTTGCTTTGACTTTGAGTTTCTCAACGTGGGGTGTTGTGTTTAGGCAGGATGCGTTCACCCTGGATGTCTTGGAGGTTCCCCAGGGATCTGGGTCGGGCTTTGTTTGGGATAAGGAGGGTCATATTGTGACCAATTATCATGTTATTCGTGGTGCCTCTGATCTCAAGTCAGTATTTTTTTATTCCTTTTGTTAATTTTTTTTTTTTTTTTTTTTTTTATTTTTTTTTTTTTTTTTTTTTTTTTTTTTTTTATGTATTGTCAATGTATAGATCTTTTACAGTTTCCACCAATGATAAGCCGTCCTAGATATGGTATTTAGAGTGTTAAGCAATTTTACTATATTTGAGAATTTGTAATTGGATAACAGGGAAAGAATAACCTTTACTAAATATGAGAGTTTGTTATGTATGTATTGTCAATAGGAATCATCCTAAGTATGGTCTTTAAAGTAATTAAATAATCTTACTATATAGGAGAATTTGCAATTGGATGACAGAGCAAGAATAAACTATACAATGACTGTGTATTCTAACGAAATTCTTTTTGTGATTTAATTTTCTTGCACGGTTAGCGTAAAGATTTTTACACTGTTAGCCAATAAAACGTCATTCTAGATATGATTTTTAAAATATACAAAAGGCAACAATCTTACCTTATATAAGGGAATTCTTTTTTATCCTATCAGTGTATTTAATTAAATTCTTTTTACTTTTGGCATCTTTTGATCCAGTTTCTCAAACTTGTACTTTTTCTTTTTCGCCGCTTCTAGTCAGAGATGGGAAACATGTCTGGTTTTGACCTTTGAGTGGTATTATGCTGACAAATAGGAACTTTTTAGTTATGCAGCCGAATATTTTAATATTATGTGCAATGTGAAATATCTATTGTTAAATGGATTATACTGCTGCCATCCCTAAATATAAAACTTTGGTAACTAATTCACAATTATTAAGAAAGTTGGTTAATTTAGTTAGTAACATTAAGTTGGCAGTAATTGTAAAGTTCTTTCAAACTTTCCCTTAACAATTAATGGATTGAGAGACAGTAATAATAGTGAAGCTTTGAATTTTAAAACTTGACCCTCCAATTCTCTTATTTTCACAAGAGAGGAAGAGACAATTCATAGAATTTATTATTTATTTATGAAATAGAATAATTAAGGATATTTTGGTAAAAATATAATTAATGCAAGGGATAATTAGAAAAGGACAAAGAAATTTCAAAACAATGTGTTATAATCAAGGACAGAGGGTGTATAAGTAGCCTTGTATTAAAACAAAAGCGAGGTGATAATTAGTGTTACTTTGCACGTTTGCACGTCCTTCAACATGTATGGGTGTGTTTGCATTGCAACTTTTACTGGCATTGAGAAGTGAATTCATTCAATAGAAAGTTTGGTGGTAGATTGATGTTTGTGTTGGGATCTTCAGTGAAGTGATTATTCCTATTCAAAGAGATGCTAGTTATGTGCAGGGTCACTCTAGCTGACCAGTCAACTTATGATGCCAAAGTAGTTGGTTTTGACCAAGACAAGGATGTTGCTGTGCTGCGTGTTGAGGCACCAAGAGACAAGCTCAGGCCTATACCTATTGGGGTCTCTGCTGACTTGCTTGTTGGTCAGAAGGTTTATGCTATTGGGAACCCGGTGAGATTTTCATACCGATCAATGCATATTGTGTTATAAATATTCATTATCTATGAATTTTCCAATACAAAGAAATGATGGCAATCCTGGTTGAATCTAATATTAATTGGAGCTTTAGCTAGAATTTTTATAATCAAGGAGATTTCGTTTAAATCATATTTTTAACAGTTGTCTAATTTAATCTAACATGTAGATTGCATAAGTATATAATTATTTAATCAGCATTTCCTGCTCCTGTTGTAAATGTGAATGCAAAAATTTATGTTAAAAAGTGCATTGGAGATCTTAATTATGAATGCTTATGATGTAAAGGAAGATCCGTACTCCTTCCCCGTTTCTCCAAAAATTACTGGTTGTTGTGCATATGTCTATCTAAAAATATTGGTGTTTTCACTTGTTATATATTTTTTTAAATGAGCAATTCAATTGCGTAAAGAGGGGTGAGTTCAAAACAAAACCACACCTTTTTATAAAAGATAAAAAGAAAAATACTAAATTGTCATTGTTGGTACCTTGTAATTGCTGCTAAACTGCTTTATAGAGCTGTACTTAATGCTTGATTGCTATTTTTTTGTTGATGATTGATACGGTCAACTCTTCTTGAATATGCCAATATGATTCCTCATTCTTATCTTGCAGTTTGGACTGGATCACACACTCACAACTGGAGTCATCAGGTATGAGAACTTAAAACTGTGAAGTGAATATTTTGATGTAACTCTCATTACCAAAAGAAAGAAACAGTTTCTATTATGCTATTCCTTTCCCTTTCCTCGTGTTAGATTATACATTTGTGAACCAAAACTTTTTATATTTAGGAGTCTAGAAGTAGCAACTGTTGTCTTCTTGTTCCCAGTGTCACTTTCTGGCGTAGTTTTCAAGATGTCATGTACTGTATTGCAAATTTCAAAATTAGAAACATCTGAGAAGTCAAAATTAGAAACATCTGAGAAGATGAATGTAAGATATTATTGTGCCAAAAAATGTGACTGCATCTGTTGTTTACGTGCTAATATAATAATTTATTGAGTAAAATAAAAACTTAAACAAGTTTTAAGTCTCCAATATACGACTGATTTTTGTTGAGTACCCAACAAATTTTCCTTCAAATTAGGTACCTAATAAATTTACCGTTTTGGTTTAAGATTCTTTTGTTTCATGCGTCAGCTCTTCTGTCCACATGTCTTTTAAGTTGTCTCGTGTCACATGATCTTGAGTGTTGACCAATGATCAATAGTCTCTTCCATTACCCACATTAATATGGTGCATCATAATATGATTAAAAACATATAAGTTGTCTTTGATAAACATCTCAACAAGCACTTGTGAAAAAAGAAAATAATGAGGTAAAGTGAATCAATCCTTTCTTGTCAGTTAAATCAACTTATGTACCTCAGTCGAGTTGTGAAGGAATTGGATAGGAGGGCTTTTAAAAAGTTGAAGCACATAAGTTAATTTTAACTTATGAAAGGAGCTTGATTAGTTGTACTCAATTCTTTACTTTTCCTATATATACTTGTTGCAATGATTAATTTTTGTAATGGACTTGTGGGCAAAATCTTATTGTAGAAATCATATTTTTTTCTTCAAGTGGGATGCTATTAATCTTTTTCCTGAATACAGATGTGTCATAGTTCATACAACATCTTCTCTTCTCTTTCCCTTGAGATCTCAACCTTTTAAGCATGGTATTCCTTAGGGTAATACTGTTTTTAAAAAGTTCACATCATTATGCTGATAGTTATTAACTTGAAATCTGGATACTCTTTCTTTGCTTTTTACGTTTCTTTTGTGTTAATTGCGTTTCACTGATACATACATGCCTCTTCAATAGTGGACTTAGGCGAGAAATTAGTTCTGCTGCAACTGGTCGTCCAATTCAAGATGTTATTCAGACTGATGCAGCAATTAATCCTGGTAACAGTGGAGGGCCTCTCTTAGATAGTTCTGGAAACCTCATTGGGATAAATACAGCCATATATTCTCCATCTGGTGCGTCCTCTGGTGTCGGATTTTCTATTCCAGTGGACACTGTGAGTTCTTACTTTGACCTTGTTTTAATTTATATATCCAATTCTTTGTTCAGGTTACAACTTTTGATGGAAACATAGAGACCCTCTAAATAAAATTGCTCATTTTCTTGTTGTTCTATGTATTTAGGTAAATGGTATTGTTGACCAATTGGTGAAGTTTGGGAAGGTTACAAGACCTATTTTAGGGATTAAGTTTGCTCCAGATCAGTCTGTCGAGCAGTTGGGTGTAAGTGGAGTGCTGGTCTTAGATGCTCCTGCCGATGGTCCTGCTGGGAAAGCAGTAAGTTTGTTAATATATTATTCTTATATGAGAGAGGAAATTCATTTCGAAATTTCAGCTGTATGCACCAAATAGTGGCATAGATTTCATGTTAACATAAACTTGGCCTCTTCAGCACCGCCCTAAAGTTGGTCACTAAAAATGTTTAATGCCAATAACATGTCTTAAGCTTCATTATCACATTCAAACTAATGTTGTATTGCTTTATCTTAGTTTACTTAATTACAATTTTTCAATGGAGCCTGTCTAATTTCTACTTTTCAGGGCTTGAAATCAACAAAGCGTGACTCTTATGGTAGACTCATTTTAGGTGACATCATAACATCTGTGAATGACAAGAAGGTCACTAATGGAAGTGATTTGTACAGAATTCTTGACCAGTGTAAAGTGGGTGACAAGGTATGGTGCTGATTCAACTGCTCTATTGTTTCTTTAAAAATGTATAACCTTTCTATTTTCAAAACTATTATTAAATCCTGGATTTCCTAAGCAAATAAAAAAGTGATGTGAGAACATTTTCCAATTCAGCTTCATTGTCTGTTTAAGAATCCGGTTGACATGGCAGCATATTTGTTGTTATTCTTAATCTATGTAAAAAACCCTTAGATTGTAGTCATGGAGGTAATATATAATATACCCTGTTAATATTTGGGCAGTCTGGAAAGAGTGAAATTAAATATCTTATTTGCTTTTGTCTGTATAACCTTCATTGTAACTTGTGTATCATAATAACTCATAAGTTTGTGTGAATAGTACTAATCAACAGAAAAATGAAAATTTTGGAGGAATGGAACAAAAGGGTTATCTAGTTTAATGGCTGTTTAAGACTGTTCCGTCTGACTAAACAAGCTGAAGTCAAAAGCTAACTTTAACAGGTTCTGATTTTAGAAATTAGATCAAGTTGTTTTATGGAAGAGTTTGGATTATACTTCAGCCATCCCAACCTGAACCAGTCCTGTTCCATACATTGCCGAGTCTCGAGTCTTGTTAAGAACAAATTCAGATTAAATGACCTTATCAAAAGTTCAGACTCAGTAGGGACAACCAAGCCAAATCCATCTATCTATTTTCTTAATCTGTTTTTAAACTTGGTGTTGATGTGTCTTGGTTTGTCTTTCTTACTTTTGGTCTGTGGAATTGCCTCTCTATGTAAAACATCTCAGCCTGTGCTAAAAACTTGCATTGAGAGACTCTAACTTGCATCCATTTGAACCTGCCTTATTTTCCTAGTTTAATGGTTACTGATGTTGATATTCAGGTGATTGTGGAGGTTTTGAGAGGTGATCACAAGGAGAAGATCCCTGTCATTCTGGAGCCAAAACCTGATGAATCATGATTAATGCAACTCATCCTTCCTATTCTGCATGTATATATACATTTCATGTGCCATTGCCAGGGAATGAATGAAGCTGTTCTATGGGTATTCTTTGGTTGTATCTTGCTTCATAAACAGCTCCAATTGTACATATATACTATGGAACTCACAGCTCATCCTCCTTTAACTTCCTCACTATTAAACTTAATATAATTTGCCACGTCTATTTTGCCCCATAAAATTTCATAGAAGGGGTATGCTCATTGTGTCACATTTTATTCTATTTTCTGAAATGGTTTTTGTTCCTTTCATAATTTTTTATTATAGTAAAGGGTGTCACATAAATAATGAGATCATAAAGCTTTCATCAATAGAAAAAAACAGTACCAAAACTCTTAACCTGTTTTGATGACTAAATAATGAGATCATAAAGCTTTCAATTAAAGCAGAAAAAAAGCGAAATTTGGGAAGTGAATGGTGTTACATACCAAGACTCTGTTTGAATTCAAGTGTGTAAATTTAAGTTTAGTTGAAATTCTTTCGATGAACTCAGTTTATGAAAACAATTTTCTTTACATCCATTCCAAACTCAGCTTCCAGGTAAAATTATATATAAACTCAGTTTAAAATCATGTTCAATTGGAGAACAGATATGATTTCTTTTTTCCATTTTACTTTCTGATGCTTATAAATTTCTAGCTGAAAATCAAACATGGGAAACAACCAATTGTCACATCACATTGTCAAGGTTCCGTATTAAACTTCTGTCAAAACAAAGGGATTGACATCGTTGTAACTAAGCAAACCTTGTTATATATATCATCAAACTATATTTGATTCTGAAGTTAAATTCTACAATTTTGTGCTTAAATGTCAATTAAAGTAAAAATCTGATTCAAATGGGTCTATTTAATAAAATTCAATTTAATCCATTATTTTTCTTCTTTGAATTAGTGGAAGGTGTATCCGATAAATCCAACTAACTTCAAAATGAGATCTGCATATATATTATAATTTGATATTTTTCTAGATAATAAAAAGTTTTAATTAATAAAATTTAAGTTTATATATTAGTTCTCCCACATTTTTATCCAACATTTTCTGCACTCTCCTACATTTTTATATTGGTGATCAAATATCATGTCTAATTCAACCTTCCATTACAAATGAATCTAAACAATGCTCCATTTCGCGAAGTTTTGAGTCTAGAGAAGCTACAAATCTTGGACCTAAGACATTTTATATGAACAATTTAAGGTGACTAGAGTTCTTGAAATCAATGGCAAATTGTACTACGTTGCAAGTGTAACATATATCCTACAACAATTTTGGAGGTCGTTTGTGAAGTTTTTGGAGAAACCGTCGTATCATTATTGATGTTGTTTCTGCATTATATTATCTTTCATCACCAACAGTTAATTGTGATTTAAAGTCAAACAATCATTAATGCTAGCGTGCGATTTTGTTACAACAAGAGTTCTATAAACCATTAATTAATACCACTTTTAGGAAAACAAGTACAATGGCAATAGAGAAGACAACTGGTTGCTTCTCTATTAAACTCTTAAATCAGTGTTTCTTTGAATTCTTGAAAAGACTTACATATGAAATCTTTGAAGTTATCAAAATTTGCATAAATTTATAAAAATTTCATCTCAGTGACAATATTTTACAGATTTTGGACACCTCTCTTGTACCAATACATTAACAAGCAACAACAAAATAACATAACACTAAGAGAATCTTATTCCAAACTTTTCACTTTCTAAGATTTGACTTGCTTTTTTGGGTATGATTGCCAAAAAAAAAATGAATAGGATGAATATCATCAGAGTTAACAAAAATCAGAAGAGTCTTCCTTATTAAGATAAATGAAAAAATGACTTAATTCTCCGCATATGCAGATGTGTAACACTGCTTCTTCTGCCAAATTTCAGTAGCAGTTCGGTTAATAATAGCACTCTTTTCTCTTTGTTTGTTTATTTTAATTTGAAAATTATTTTACTCCTATTACTATTATCCTTTTCAAACTCAACGACATAATACGATTGAAATTTCTAGATGCTTAATTGCACATGTTGTTGGCTTCTCTTATCTGATTAATTGCTAATGTAGTTACAATTTCACTTTCTGCCATTTTGTTATGCTTCTCAAATTTCCAAAATTATAGTTGTTCAAAATTGAATAATCAAAGCTGAGATGAAGTACGTATTGTGTGATGTACTCTGATAGAGTTAAGTTATCACCAGGGTGCAAAACTGTTTAATGATTTTGGAATTATATACTCATAAGAATAGAATACATAAATTCATCCTTCAAGAGTTCAAGTTACATACATCATATACTTGGAGGATGTACTACTCAGTCTAAACGCTATTTGTTTCCCATGATTTTCAAATTTCAATGCAGAGCATAAAAAATGCTTTCAAACTAAATCCATAGAGATTCCCCTTACCATATTTATTTTTATATTTTTTGGAATTCATGAACATGTCTTTAATATTTATTCAGCGGCTAAATATCAGAAAATTCTTTCTAAATTTAGTTTATGAGACATGAAATTCATGAAGGTAAAATTATAAAAACTTCCATATCAAATTTCCAAGTCAATGAGCAGAACAAAAAAGCTCACGAGCCATGATAAAAAGTGGCCTGCAACATTACAAGTTGTTGAAGTGACTGCAAAGGTTTGACAGAAGACTTTGGCTAAATCTCTCTATATTATTAATTTATATAAAGTTCTCATTCATGATTTAGTTAACTACCAACTTTTTTTTTAATTTATAGTTGAGTGAATTACATAAAAGCACTTGTTCAGAAAAAGAAATTCGCACAAAACCTTTGGTACTGTTTAGCATTGTTAAATGTTACTTCTTTTTTCTTCAAATTTACTGTAGTTTTAGTTTTTCAAAAGATTTCAAACTAAATGTTTGTATTAACTTTAATTAACTGTTGCTTGTATTAGCTTTAGTTGTAACTATAATTTGCTCTCAAATAAACTATGTTACTATTTGCATCATGCAGTCTATAAGAGTAATCTATTGAGAAAAGGATGCTATGTTAAGAAGTGACATATTTATTCTTGTTTTAATTTTATATTAAAAACTTTGAGCTGAAGTTATTTTAGAAGAGAGAGAATAGTGTAGATAACTAAGATTGATTTCTCTCATCTCTCATGATTTTGGACATATAGAAAGATGAAGGTTGAACAAAGAAAATTTTGTTACATAAGAGGATTTCCAACTCTTATTAAAAGCAGATTTTCCGACATGCATAAACGCAGTTCATAGTTTCATATATATATTTATAAAATATCATATGGTGAAGGTGGCTAGGCCTCTTCATTGCAGAAACACGACCTCTAAGCATGGCCTATAGCTTCCAATGCAGAATGGTGGCCACATCTTTAACCTAACAAAGAAGAAAAATGCAGTGGTGAAAGACCATAAGACATTACATTTTTCTTACTTGAAGAACATCAATTTGGGGCGAGAGAGTGATCTATGGAGAATCTCAATGCACTTTTTATTAGGAAATTCAGCACATGCATGTTATATATAACAAGGGCAATTACAGAGTACATTTTAGATAGGAGAATACTTAGGGAACCAAGATGAGGTCATTGATAATGGTTGATGTTCATACGGAGAAAGAGGATGCAAGGCCAAAGTTAAGGCCCCAGAGCTCAAAAGATCCCTTAACAAAGTCATAGTATCCTCCTTTCAGTGCCAATGTCTTGTTCACCAAGCCATCTCTCACAAATGGGTAGGTTAGCAGGTTTCCAAGGGAAACATTAACAGCTTCCTGCACATAATTCCAATTTAAATTGTAAGCATCACCTACATTTAGTTTACTTCTAAATCATTGCACTTTAATCTGAATAACAATGATTTCTATTAAAGGATAACATAGATAAATGAAGTAAAACTTCAATTCTGATTGCAGAATAGTACTAAAAATATTCATGGAACTAGTTTTGTCCTTGTATGTACAAGTCAAGTAATGAGTTCTATGAAAATATATTAGAAAATGTTTATCTAGCATGTTGCTTGAACTAATGTCTCTTACCTTCTCACAGTGTGTGCACAACTCAGCAAAAGGTGCTTCCCCATGCTGTGTCTTCACCTTTGCCTTTGCAGGTAAGCCAATTTTGACCCACTCCTCAATAAAATCACTGAATACAACAAATCAGAAGTAAATCTACAGATAGGATAGACACAAAATTTGCATATAACAAAGTAAGTTTTGAAACCATCTTATTTTGGGTTTTAAGCTTCAAAAATTAACTCATAAGATGAGATTTTGCCTTTGTTTATATACACTATTTAATGTGGAATGAATGTCATGATGGTCTAAGAATGAATGAACAAGTAGGTAAAATTTGTGCATCGAATTGTATGATCTAGGACAAATAATTGATTGAAAAATTGTAAGTTTTATGCAGAGCAAAATGACTTACGTAGAGTAGGTTCCATCATATGGGAAAGATAAAAGCCCCTTGATACCACCACAAGCACTGTGTCCAATGACAACAATGTTGGACACCTACAGAAAAATAAGATGGATTAAAAATTCTTGACATTTTCTCACCATTATTAATTTTCATATCAGTAACACAGAGATTACAGTGAGCCTGAAATTCTATGCATGTCATTTATCTTACAATGATTGGTAACATACCTTGAGATGCAAAACGGCATACTCAATGGCTGCCCCAGTTCCAGAGTATTTTGACTGGTGCACAGTAGAGTAAAACAAAGTAAGTTTGAGCAATATTGTGTTCAGAAATATCAATAGGAATTTCTTGTGCTGTGTTGGAACAATACCTGGTCATATGGTGGGACAATGTTAGCAACATTTCTGACCACAAATGCCTCTCCAGGTTGGAAATCTAGCACATGAGATGGGCACACTCTTGAGTCTGAGCAAGCAAACACCATAAACTGAAAAACAAACATATAAGACAAAATAGAATTAGTTTTACAAAAATTAAAATTTCAGTAAATTAACATGTTACTTCTGAATTTAAATATCAGCAAAATATCTAATTAGTTGATTATTACTTTTTATTTTGTAATAAATAAATTTCCTAACTTGTTGTCAATCATATTTGAACACAACAATATTTTGAAATTATCACATTAAATAGAGTTAAGTTAGCTTGAATTTACTTACATTTAAGTTCATCTATGTGTAATCTTTTTACTTATGTTTAAGTATAGGAAAAGTATATAATAAGTTGGTTGACTTCAAAAATAATACCTATATGCTGAGTTGACAGTTTAATCGTTTTTACTTGTGCATAGAAATTAAACTCATAGTTCATCACAACAACAACAACAAAAGTACCTTGGGGCTCTGGCCTTTGGCAAGTTCACCATACAAAGCTGGATTCTTGCTGAGGAATGATAATAGAACAACAATAATAAGAATGAGAGAAAGCTTAAGATAAAAGAAACATAAAGTAGTGAAAATAAGGTGATAGTGATGACTGACTCATATTTTTCCTTCTTGAAGTAAAGGAAACCAGTTTTGATCCTATCAGAGGCTTCTGATGAAGGGATGCCATCAGATGATGAGGTCCCAAGTGAAGCTGTTATCTGCTCCACTTTTTCAGCTGCTGTGGCCTTCAGTTCAGTCTTCTCCCTACATTTCAACACAAGTCAATTTGCAAGGAAGTCACATACATGAAAATTTGCATATTATGATTATATTATATTGTATTATACAATATAAGTTTCACATCTTAGAGTGTGGTTGAGATTCACCTCAACAATTTCTGGAGTTCTTCAATAGCTTGCTCATAGTCCTTTGCCATATCCTCTCTCTCCAAAAAATAAATAAATAAATACGTGTCAGTTAAAAGAACAAAAAAAAAGAACAAACTAATTTGTAGCCAAGTGACCTTAATAAAAAATGAGAAACCAAAACCAATTTTCTCCAAGAATACACATGAAGTTATAACATAGGCTAATAATAACTATGATAAAATTGTGGGGGTGGGGTACTAGAGGGAAATAATATTCAGAATTCAAATATATGTGTAAAGAAATAGTGTCAAACCTCAGAAAAGTAGAAAATTGGTTTTACACTGTCAGAAGATTAATTAGTAGCTAATTTGGTTGGGAAAGCTGTTTAATTTTGAATGGACTTTTTCTTCTATAGTAGTTTGGATTTGCTTCTTTATTGGCCTTGGAATCCTCCACCTAACATACTTCCCCGGTATATGTAGTCCTAATTTTCTGTGTGAATTTGCTTCCTAATAAAATAAATTTGATAATTTTATGGTGGTGGATGCCGACACATGCCAGTGATGCATGAACAAATCCATGCCACACACCTGTCTTTGTTACCTAACCAAGCTATCAATGTGCATATGTGGATGCCAAAGAAAGATCAAACGATGTTCCACGTGAAAACTAAACTTTAAACAGCACACTTAAACATTTTACTTCTGTGTAGCAACCCCATATACGTGGCTAAGTTAGATTATTAAGCACATGATGACCTAGCTAGGCCAAATTATTATGTGACAAGTGACTAGCCAAAAACACATTCATTATATATGATCCACATCTGGAAACGGATGAAAATTTTGGGTCCCTTTTAAATTTAAAGCACACAAAAACAAAACAGTAAATAATCCATGCAACAGAAATTTTACATCACCATCATAAACCGTGTAAGTTGGTTGACTTTAATGATGTCTCTGATATATTGATATGTAAGAAATGTTTTTTACACTAACAAGGTAGAAAAGCTAAACTCTAACAAATAACAACTAACACACATTGTGATCCAAAATAGAAAACTGATCAGAAATTATAGTCTCCTAGAATTTGAAAACTACACAAGAGAAGCATACAACACAAAACAACAAAGAGTATTTATTTATGCAGCAAGAGTGTAACTTATCATGATAATCATAAACTGTCATGCATGATAAGTTAATTGACTTTTACAATAACTAGTTTAAAAGTCACAACAATAATGATATATATCTGATTGGTTGATGGCGTGACAATGTATAGAAATTCAAGTGGATAGCAAATATGATTAACTTGAATGTATGAAAAATGAAAGAGTAGTGTTTGGTAATATATATACCACAGTTGGGGTGATGATGTGGGAAGGTGCAGCAAAGACAGGTCTGTCTTGAATGAGAGAAGGGAAAGAAGAGGAAGATGAAGGAGAAGAAGGAGTGGTGAGGGTTGCAACGACTGAAGGTCGCAATGTGGCCTTGTTAAGGGAGGTTTTGGCCGGGGAGATTGAAGAGAGGCACCAACCGTTTATGGAAGAGGTCGACATTGTGCAATGAGGACTCAAAACTTTATGCTATATAGCCTTGTGTAACAATGAGGTGAGGCATGTCAATAGGGTATGCCATTTTATGTGACCTTTGGTAGATAATGAAAACGAAAGCCAAGCAAAGGAGAGCTTCATTCCTATCCTTGTAGATGAGGTTTGAATGTTGGAGATTAACTGTGAGAGAATGACCATAACCCTATGGCCCTTTGGATCACACCCACCCTTTTTGCCATTCACCCTCAGAAACACAAAAAGTGGCCATAAATTTTAGGTGCACTAATTAAATTTGGTTTCTTGACTTTTGAGGTGCTTGATTAGCACATTGTCACCTATGGACCATAACATTGTTCGTAGATATTATCTATGAGATTCACGTTAATTCTTATGAGGGTCTGCATTCAGATAAATGAAAAAGAAATTGTGGTAGTGGGTATTCCTAGGGACTTAATTTGAGCGGTTTATGGCTGTAGGGCACACTGTGTCTCTACTTTCAATTTTTTGTGTCATGACATGCACTCAATGCCATGCAGCCACGTACAGGAAAAACGTAACTGTTTGTACCCCATTTGAAAGGGACAAAACATTGCATGCTTAATGGCAAATATTGCAGTAACTATATTTTTCTATTCACTGCTTTTGCTGCAAGTGTGGATCAATATTCTTTCCATTTATGACAAATATACACAGTTTTATAAATTGCAGTGCAAGTGAAAGGTTGAATCATTCTATAGGAAACTTCAAATCCTACGTTGTTGACTGACTCACAGTGATCCAACAATTCACTAAGTAAAAGGATGTGCTTTTTTTTTTCTGCTTCTAATTATAAGTTTGTTACAATTTTAATAATAAAAGTATAATCTTATTTTTTTTTCTGATTTTAGAGATTTATATAAAAAAAGTGAAAAAAAAGTAGTTTTGGTTTTTTTTACATTACTGTCCTAAATTTTCTATTTTCTGCAATTAGCAAATGTATTATAGCTACTTTATAATGTAAGTGAGATTATAAACTCTTCATCTGTTTTAAAAAATAAAATAATGTCCAAGAAAACCTCATTTTTACTAACAACCTATCGATGAACTAACAGTAGACAATTTTAATCATAAAAAATGCTACAGACAAATTATTTTGAACATTTTAATAATTTTGAACTTTTTACTTAATATTTTTGTTTTCTAATTTTGCAATTTTCAACAAATTTCATTCAATTATAAAAGTTGCGTTAGAAAAAGAAATGTGTCGCTATACTCTAGTGAATCATATTTACCATGTTATATATGATAGACACACTGAATAATAAACCATTTCCTTTTCTTTATCTCTTGTTTTAATCCAATGCCAAAATTGAAAAAAATAATACAATTTTCTTTTTTGAAGTAAATGGATAAATTCACAGTTTTATAGGATTAATCAAGTGGAAGAGGATTCAAGGAGAAAAAATTGGAATTATTAAATATATCTTTGTGAGCCTCTCTATCCATTGGTAAACCTATGGTTGATATGTGACGAAGCAGATAAACAAGTGGTGGACCTAATAGATAAAACCCTATCCTTCAACCTTGAATATGTGGCTCTGCATCTAAATACTGCAGCTATGTTGTTTCTGTTGGGTTTATATGCACATACAAAAGCTTAAAATGGTATAGTATGGACTCACATATATGCAGCCATTTTTATCATATTCAGCAAGCATTTCAAAAATAATTTAACTTACATTCATCATTTCAAGTATTGTCGATATTGTACAAACTTTTCTGGTTTTTCATATCTCTTGTAGTGGATATAATGTAAAGTTTTTTAAACAATAAAAAAAAAGTTTAATGTAAAGCACTAGAATTATCTGTGTAATCATTTTTATATGTAATTAAAAGGGTTATAGTGTTGAAGTAAAAAAAAACCACAAGATTGTTGTGCAATCTTATCAAATATCATAAAAGTGTAATTTTGGTCTTGTTATGCAAAGATGGATAACAAGTCTTTCTAAACAAGTTTAGGAAAATGTTTAGAATTTGTTGACATTAAATATTCTCTTAATATATTATATATTGTATGAAAATGTGAAACCAAACATGTCATAAATACCAATTAGACTTACATTAATATACTTTTTTTTTTGTACAATACTAGTTAAAGAATGAAAAGAGAAAGTTTTGATTAGAAATGTTATATATTATAATGCATTTTCACTGAGATTTACTTTTTAATACATTTCTATGATAATTTATGATGAATGTTTTATATCATTGATTCCTTAAACAATGTCTTTAGAGCAATGTTTAGTAATGTAGCACCAAGAAAGTAATGATTAATTTTAAGCCCTACTAAATTTAAGAACATTTTAGCATGGTGTGATTGTTAAATTGCTCATAAATGTGCCTATAACTATAATCTAAGTGTGAATGAGAGATAGAGAGAGAAGAGAGATTAACATACATTCTTCTCACCCAAGGCTGTACCAGAATCATTGAATGGTAGAAATGCTTTTTGGGCATTGTAAAGTAATGAACTTTGAGAGATTAATGTGAACAAAATTGTAACTGGTGAAGGGAAGTTTTGGTTTCAGAAGAGATTGGTGCAAAGGTTAGAGCAAAAGAGAGAAGAAGTTTTTGAGTTGGTTTATCAAATGGGTGATGAAAAACTTTTGTTGTTATATTACACTCAATAGTTGTGAATTTTGTCATCTGAATTTTGATGTCAACATTCAATGTGCAATATGATGATATTATGTCAACATTTTTTTTTTCATGTCTTATAGCCACGATTTACACGAGTGAAGACTAAGGCTTGTTTGTAAAAACAAGTTAATCAAAAATTGAAAATTTAAGTTATTAATGTATAAACATTTGGTACAATTACTTGTTGAAGTAATAATAAAAGCATGTTTATAAGATATTTTGATATAACTTTAATCTTGGTTTTTATGGATAAAAATATTTTTGGCTTATTATGTTTTACTTTTTACTAATTAAATATCTGTGTATTCTATAGCTAAAATGAATTGTCTATGAAGCGGCTAATTATAGTTTCATCATATAGCAACTAATAGGATGCATAATTATACTTTTTTTTTTTAAATTTAGGATAAATTTAGTTTTGATTTCTTAAATTTAAAGGGGTGTATTTAGTTTTTTAAATTAAAAAAAATCGTTTAGTCCCTAGAACTAAATATTAAATTTAAAAAATTAAAATGATTATTAAAACACTTTTTAGTCCTTTAAATTCAGTGTTGAGAAATTAAAACTTTTTTTTTTTCAAAATGAATGGATTAAAATGAACTTTTTGTATTTGGAGAGACAATTTTTGGATTCCTTATCAATTTCAGGATTATAATTAAATTTATAATTTATTTGTAAAAAATAATTTAATTATTTATTCATAAATTGGGAAAACTTAATATTAGGTACGATATATTTCCCCTTAAGACGATCCAAATTTTGTAATCGTTATTCATGTTTGACATGAACACTTACTTAGGCCAAACATGGGTTTGTTGCATTCAATTTCGAAGAAAACAATGAGCCAACAAAACTTCTTAGTTCTATTAATTATCTGATTTTTTTTTCAAATGACTCAAACTAAATTAGTTCAAGAAAAAATTAATTTTTCTCGTATCATCATTTTAAATTTTTAATAATTATATCTGTAGTAATTATTTGTGATTAATTTTCGTAAAAAAATAAGGTTATTCTTTGACGGAAAATTTAATTTTAACAATAGTTTTCTATTCATAAGATTTAACCATAAGATCTTACATAGATGATCTAAATCAAGTTTTACTACGGTTAACATGTTGCATCAAATTAAGGATTTATATATACTATTAAATTGAAATTTAAGAAATATGAAAAAGAAATTATACAGAAAGAGACATTATTTTCATTTTTCTTATGTATGTCATCATCTCATGTGTAATGCAATCGTTTGTAGTTGGAGACTGTGTCACCGCTGGGTGATTAGAGTTTAGCTGATATAGGTTATTGGCTTTGTAGTAATATATTGGTTGTTTCTTCTTGTAACATCTCTAGTACGAAAAAAAAAATGTCATAATATTTTTTTATTAGAATTTAAAATTTTTGAAGAAACTTTTATATTATACGATTTAAAAAAAATAAAAATATGTTTTAAATGAAATAGAACTCAATGGAATGTTATAGTCTTTTTAATCAAATTATAGGAGTGTCATAAAAGGGACAAATTCTTCCTCCGCTCCATACCCTCTTCTTGCATCTCCATATAACTTTTTTTCAAACGACTGCCCTTCATGAAATTACATAAATACCATTTCTTTCGTTTTTTAAAATTGTGAATCGGATGGGGGTACATCCGGTTCTCATTTTAAAAAAAAAATACAAACCGGGCGACTCCATCCGGTTCTCAACCCAACAGATCGGAAAATCCTCAAATTCGTCGTCGACAGCCCTCCAAATCCCAAATCAACTACTCTAATCATCAATATCACCTACTAATTGCTAATAAACATCATAAATTGGTTACCTAATGCTTCTATGAAGGATTAATTGAAAGATTTTGAAT
>Ga0099824_1002229_pt1 | contig 28313 bp, 6 predicted proteins | sample SiratrowhiteBW_FD_76837 | JGI IMG/M metagenome (GOLD analysis project Ga0099824, IMG submission 76837) | Root nodule microbial communities of legume samples collected from California, USA - Siratro white BW | ecosystem: Host-associated > Plants > Roots > Nodule | place: USA: California... | reverse complement strand
TTCATATATGAAAATGATATCTTGAGCCATGTCAATAGCAAAAGCAATGGCCATAACATTAGTATTATTGTACAGGAGCTTAACTGGTGTTGTGGAAAAGTGGCTAGGAACGAAGTGACCAAAATGTGTACGAAATGGCGGGTTTGTGGGGTGTGTGAGTCGTGGCTTTCGATTAAAGCATATCTTTGGTCTGCCATAAGGAGATCTCTAAGCAGAGAGAATATAAAAGCAGTGAAACATCTCGAGATAACTCCCCACTCTGCCGCATCGTTTGTCACACGAATGTGCAACTTCTGACACGATAGAATGCATCAGCAATCACTATGTAAAATTCGAAAAAACCACCACCCTCCTATCCTCACTAAAATCAGTTTTAGCATTTCATTAGGGCTGCCAATGTAACAAATTTGCTAGGTATATATCTATATTAGTGATATTATAAAAAATTTTCATAAGATGAACCGGCTTCGAATTTATCTAATATCAGTGATAGGACAGCAATTTAACAAATTTATCTATAGGTGTTGAAGAGGCCATTAAGGTGTTTAACTGATGACATTGTGATGAGAATCAAGGGAGGACTTTTGGATTGGAAACTCTTTCCACTGAAGCTTCATCACATTGCTGTGCGTGTTAACAACGGAGTAGTTGGGAGAAAACTCACAACAGATGCTTCCAAAGTGCAAGCCTCAAATCTCTTGTCAAAAGAGCTTGAGTGCATTAAAGACAAGGTAGAAAGTCATCTATTATGGAAATAAGTTGTGTTGTCCCAATCTTGTCTCATATTTGTTGTATTTCAATTAAGTTGAGTTTGAATTCACAGAATTAGCCTTATCAAAAATTTGAATAAGTTATGATTACAAACAAACTTCATATGATAATGTTAATAGGAGACGAAAGGTTATGAGAACAAGGAAAAGAAACAAGGAGATTCTATTAAGTGTGAAAATTAAGAACTAATGTCCTTGAAAAAAAAAAATGCGTCTGGATTATTTAGCGTTTATTTTGCTAGCTTACGAGTCTTTCTCTTAAATGGGACTAAAAGTAAAATGACTACAAACGTGGCATGTGATTCATACTATAATTTCTCTCACTCCTATCTCACATTTTTCTTTTATTGGACAAGAATTTTGTTCAAATTGTTAAGAGTCTTGTGTTGGATCTTATTAGCAGAAAAAAAGATAATAACTATGGTACTAATAGATGGAGGAAGTTTAATGAAGTTTTTGTTGATCCTGGTATATAATGGAATTTCTTGCCTATTTCACTGATGAATTTTGGTCCATGGTGTTGATGTTGAAGGAAAAAAGGTTGGAAATTGAAAGGTTTGTGGCTTTTGAGAGAATAAAGAAATGTTGGAATGAAGTCTCTATACACAGTGCCTTAGATATTTTTTGAGGAAACGAAAGTATCCTAAACTTAGAAACAAGCATAATGATTTGTACAGTGACGGGATGAATAAAAAAGTGTTAAAGATTTAAGTTTATCTGTAAAAAGATTTCAAAGCTAAAAGATTTAGATGTAAAATAATGACTTATTTTTATACTGTTATTAAACGAGTTAAGAAGGATTCTTCTCTTACTTCAGCTAGGTTCCTCCAGCAGTACCACGAATGACGTAGTCGTCTCCTAAAAGATGTAAATAACAATAACTTGAAGGAGGTCCTAGATAGAAGGTAAATGCAAAATGCATTCGAATGATCAAATGAGTACTTTGATATTTATGAGTAATAAATGTTGTTTTTATTCGACTGATTATCATTTTATTTGTTGATTAAGGGTATAATTCTTATGAAAACTAACTTATTTATTATCGTGCTAGGTTTCCACATGTAGTACGTATACATTTAAGTATCATTTTAGTATATACTTCTGATATGAGGTATGTAAGAATAACAAAGGAGTCAATACTCTTAGTTTCTACTACGAGTCTCACTAACAAATATAAATTAAGCTTAAAAGAATAATGAAAAATTTCCAAAAACCCAAATGCATGTTTTTTTTCCCCTATGATCTAAAAAGTCAACATATCAATATTTTAAGAAACAAGTTGGATGTTTAATTCTAAAAAAAAATTCAAAACTAAAAAAAATTCAAAATTAAACAACAATATTTTATAAAGAGAGTTTTGTCAATTTTAAACATCATAATTAGCACAAGCCATAGTTAATGCAGGTTCAAAACTAACTCTTTTTATTTTTCCTCTAACATTAGGAATTAGTGTCTTAAGGATTTTTTTTTTAAAATATATTATTTAGTATAAATCAAACAAGCTATAACTTTAACTCTTTTTTTTTCTCGAATTAAGTGTTAATAATAAAATTATATACAAGTGTGATTATAACCATTTTCCAACCCTAAACCCAACCATGCTCCAACCCTAAATTTATTATTTAAGTGGATCATTGTCAATGCTATACTGATAGTATTCTCTAATTTAACATATTAACAGTAAAAAAAAGAAAAAAACATTACTCAAAAGGCTACCTATGTGTTAGTGTTAATGTCATGGTTGATGCTAACATTTTCTACTTTAATATTTGTGTTTCTAGTAATGGTACAAACACAAAAAAATATCTTGTCATGGATATATGGATATATGAGAGATGATATACAAGTTTTAAATTTAAGATTTAAAATTACTTTGAGTGAACATGGAATGAGCAAAGTTAATGTAGGAGCTTCTGTTCTAAATGATAAAGAAATTTATAATATTAATTAGGTTAAGTGGGGTTAGCCTAATTTAAAATATACAGCCAAATTCAATCTACTTGACTAATAATTGAATTGAGTTGGGTCATTAAATATTTAACAATATATAAACAAAAATGAAAAAAAAAAGAGCAATAAAAAGGAAAGAAAATAAGTTTTGAAAGATAGTTTATTTTAAAATGTATAAATATATAAAATTAAAGTTTACTAATTAAACATTAACTTTTTTTTATGATTACATAAAATACACTGTAGTAGTATTACTATTTTTTTTAACAAGAAAAAGTGATATAAACGTTTTAGGAGTGCTCCAACTTTATTAAAAAAAAAAAAAAACTTTCCAAAACATACACAAATGCACGAGAAATCATGAAAAGATTAAGTTATAAAACATCCTTAATGTCAACTTTAGCCTATTCTTTCTTTCTAAAATAAGAGCACTATACAATGAGAAAACAACTCCAAAGATGAGACAATATGTAGTGATAACTTGAATGTCCAAGACCTACTTAATTATTTAACCTCTCTAAGGTAGTCAATAAGGTACAAACACTATTTTGCAAATGTTCTTTGAAACCCAATCCCTAAATCTTACCCAATTCCAAGCTTGTAATTGTGTCTGTAGAAAAATCTCTATCTCATCCACTTGACCACCCTCAAAGATGATCTTGTTCCTATGCATCCAAATAGTCTTAGTAAGTGCTAACTACATATCTTTCCACACACAGTTAGCTTGTGCACTTAATACAGTAAAATAAAAGCTGAGAAACTAACTAGTTATATCGTTACTTGTCACCCACTTATCATACTTGACCCATATTCTTTGTGCAACCTCACATGATAACATAATATGCTGAATAAATTCTGCATCCTTGTTGTACAAGATATATATAACATTAAAGCCTAACCCCTCTCTTTTCAAGATTAATTTTAAATGATAATCTATTTATCAAAATCCTTCCACCAAACACTTTAATTATTATAAATACTTTAAGACTCCAAACTTTACTCAAATAATTATTTTTCAATATATATACAATCATTTTCGTGACCCATTAACCAGATTAGAGTGTATAATCTATCTAAATATAGAGACTATTTTGCTACTCGTCTATTCAACTATTGTTGTTTAATAAAAAAGTAATATTGAACTTAGATATTCAAACACAAAACCCCTGTAAAAAGAGGACAACTTTATCGTGCAAATATATTAATGTCTTTTATAATGATTATGTTATTTTGAATTTATCATTTCACGTTATTCAATTATTGATTTGATTAGTGATCCAATAATTCATATCTCGAATGAGTGAATGAATCCGATTTGCATTAGACCAATATGTTTTTTTTTATTGTTGTTACTTTGAAAGGTGAACACAGAAGTTTTAATCTATCTAAAGGTTATTTTTGTGTAAGTCTATCATATTTGAGTAACATAAAATCGTATTCACGTGAAACACAAATTTTAAGACCAGTCTAATCATCCATATCCATATGTACCTTTAGAATTATCATAATACACATCACCTATAACATCTTTCTGTAATTGTATCGTGTCTTTTAGAAAGTGACAAAACTAAAACCTTAAACTGGAGATCAAAGGTTAATAGATAATTCAGATTTTATGTTATTTAGAAAGTGACAAGTCAAATCTTAATTTGTAGATCAAAGGCCAAATTATTGAGATTTAAATCACATTTTATGCTGATAAAACCCAACTTTTTCAGTAATTCAGAGAACATTTCACACTTACTTTTTCTTCATCCTAATATATTGTTATCTTACGTAAGTTTTAACAACCATTACAACCTCCGTTCATTGTACTTAACCAAAAGCATTGAAGTAATTACCAGTAAATCCAAGAGTGCAAGTTTAGTACAAAATTTGAGCTGGGAAGAAGCACGTCAGATTTGTTATTTGTGAAGGCTTTGCATTAAAGTGAGATAAAATAAAAAGGAGAAGGTGGGAGCTGGAAGTGGGGACCTTGTCCATATGTTTGAAGTCTAGAAATGGTGGTGTAGCATAGTAGTGTTTGCTTAAAGCTGTTAGTGACACATGCATGGAGGAACAATCCAGTGTCTGGCTTTATCACCACAACCTGATCCATCATGATTTTGATGTGTGTATGCGTGGGACTCTTTTTTTCTCGTGCTCTTTCACAGAATGTATCATTAGCAACATGGCATGAGCTAGTGGTGGTGGACCCCTATGCCATCAAATATCAATGGGATGGGACTCCTTACCCTTCATCTCTACACTCCTTTACTTTCCCACCTTAAACACCATTATTTTCCTAACTAACACTTCATCTCTTTCATGCTTCTATCTCTCTTCACACCCATCTCAGATCACGCTGTCATAAAACCTAATTTTGACTGCTTTTCACCAAAACAAAACTAATTTTATGTGTTTCATTACGAGGTTTCAATTATTACATATACAATCTTGTTTTCTTTGTTCTCATTAATACTCCTATGTTACAAAGTTTTTCACCTGTGCCATTGATTTTAAGTATCTTTAAAACAGGAAAAATATTGAAAACAACTTTAGGTCATATGTTTGGTTTTAAAAAATGTCCTTTTTATATAGTTTTCATTTTCAACCTTTTACGGTTTAAAAACTTGTTCGGCTTGACTTTCTGATTTTGTTTTCAAAAAATGAAAATATATAAATTAATTATTTAAGTTAATGGAATATTTCTATATAAATTTTTTAAATATATTTATATCTTTATGAGTGAATAATTTATTATATGGAGGAAACATTTTTTTTTCTTTGTTTCTTCGCTAGCAAATAACCTCATTATTGAAAGAAGCTTGAACAAAAAGTCCATTAATTGAATGTTAAATCTCGAGTATATAAGAGAGAAATTCCTTACCAATCAAACCAACAACAATGTAGTTGTTTTCAATTTTGTCAAATAATTATGAATTTATCCCATCCCCTCCTAAATTATTGATATTTACCACGTTAAATATCCTATTAATCCGAGTGCAATTGATCAGAGTTATTGTAAATGAAATTTAATAAAAAAACATTTTAAAGAAATTCACTTAAACTCATTAATTTTATGGCTACTAATTAATTACCATTGCATTTAATATTTTTAGAAAAAAATACTGAAAAAGATAATTGTTACTGAAATTCACTTTTATACTTTTGTAGTGGCTAATAAACAAATCAATAGTACGGGAATGGACTAATTATATTCCTGAAAACAATTTGAATATACAAACCAAATTCAAGAAAATAATTCACGTAGAAGAACCTTCCAAATCAAATTAAAAAAAAAAACTGAGTATTTGAAGTCAGTTCCGTAACGCATCAAATTTTATATATTAAGCTAATGTTTTCGTCCGAAATAAGAATTAATTTTTGAATTAGCAAATCTCTTTACTATTAGTATTTTCGATCTTATCATTCGAATATGTACTTCTTCAACCAAATTTTGGAGAACAGTCCTCAACAATTTTTCTATTGTTGTAGTTAAATAATCTATCGAAATTACTTTAAGTTAAAATGAATAATATGTCAAACATGGTAAGTCTAGCTATGTAATAAACTTGAGAAAGAAACGATAATATGTAATAAACTTGAGATCGAAACGATAATAACAAAAGGCAAGTATGAATTACACATGAATTGTGAAGCTCTATCTCAACTGATTAATTAACACTCACGAAAATCATTAGTTAGTTCATTTATTGGTGCAGAATTTTACCACAAACATTGCCTATTTTAATTTCAGCATAGGGTAAAACTCGTAGTAATGTCGATGACTAAATATGCAGCAACAACATCCGAATAAACTTTAGAGACGACAAAGTCCCTTGTTTAGCTATGTAACCAATACGTGCCAATTAAATTTAGACAATTTTAATATCCTATACGATACACTACTAACAAATAACTCAACGAAGAATATTAAATATTTTATTAACGAGCATTTTGTGCACCAGGTTTTTATTAAAAAGGTTCTGCGGTTTCAGTTCATACGATATATATTTTAATTAGTTTATCAGCATGATCATACTCCACCCATTTGTAAGTTAACAATAGTAAGCATTGACTTAAAAAAGTGAAGGCATCAAAAAGTCCAAGCAGAGAAAAAAAAAGCTAATGGTGGTGGTGATGGAATTTATTCGATTCTTTTCTTTAGTCCGAAGAAGAAGGCACATAATTCCCTAACACGCATTTCAACCTAGTTTTGACTTGGTTCCACCAAAACATTTTCGAACATTTCCCTATAGCTTTACTTTTTTTCTCTATATTTTTTGGGGGTGGTTCCGTGCGACTAAAGTTTGAGAGTTTGACGCTATCATAGGAACAAATTGAAGGCTTGACATCAGAGGCATATTTTGTTGTTGTGTTCCACAGAAAAAGGTTGTGGGTGACGACATGTGTGCACTCATGCCATACAACTGCCCGTGTCTGGTTTGTGACCATTTGTCGTGTTTTCATTTGGCTCCCATCGAGAATGATTTTGGTGAAGGCTGTCTTCGTCTAAAATAATATTTAACCAAAATGTTGTGAATCAATTTGGTGGGGGTGTAAGAAAACGCCAAAGATTATGCTCAGCAAAATATTATTATTTTATACCACTAGTCTTGAATAATTACGTTAGAGATTGTGTTGGGTGAAAACAATAGAAAGAAGTTTTGGGTCTATGATAAGTCAACGCAGGGGGCAATGAAGAGAGAAATATTTATAAACATGCCACGTTCACTTATTCATAATTAGTGTTGAAAAAAAAAAAGAAAAATAATAATTTTTTAAACATATATATTTTTTTGGATTCAATTATAAGTAAAAAAAGGTTTAGTAGAATCAAATATACATAATTTTTAACTATTTTTTTTATATCTTATTAAATAATAGCGTTCCAAAAGTATCTTTCGGTTAATTGAAAGTAAATTTCTAATGACTTTTTTATTAAAAAATTCCGTGAATAATACTTTGAAGAAATAAATTATTTAGATACGATTAATAGAATTAAATTATAATAACTTCTCTTCTGAATTAGTAGAAATATTAGTTAATTTTGCTTAAACTGAATAAGCTTCTTATTTTACCGTTTTTCATCTATACTCTACTATTAATGCATGATAACTGTTTTTCATTTTCACTATGATAGACGTATAAATTAATTGAATTCTAAGTAAAAAGTAGTACTATAGTTCAGAAATAATTAATGTTATCTACAGTTTAAAAAAATAATAATAGAGAAATAAGAACATTTTTTATTTCAAAAAATTCAACACTTAAGAAGCATCAAGAGAGTATCATTTTATATTTATACAGAAAATAAAAATGTACTTAATTTATAAATATGTATGCATATGCATGATTTGCAGATATGATATACATTTTTTTTATTTTTAAATAATTTAATAAATTTGAGGAGATTAATAGTTTAATAACTTTTTTTTATATCAAGAATATCCTGTATTCATTTGAGAAGGCACAAATGTTCTGAGAGAGAGAGAGAGAAATGATTTGTTTGTTTCTGCCTTGAAAGGTGGAAGCCCATTTAGGCCACGAATAGGCAATATGTCTTAAAACTCTAAAGCCCATACAGAGAATAGGAGAAGACTAATTTATCGATTTTTGGATCCAATTATTGCAGCGTGTTTAGTTGAAAAATTACCACTACTAGTATTAACAACTAATTAATGTGATAAATTCTCACTTAATCCTTCCTAATCTGTTAATCATGATAAACGTTGGATAATGGACATATGTAGATGACAATCCACAACCCTAATTCCTAAATCTGAACACGAGTTATTACTTTTTGTACGTAATCTTCTTATAGCTGTACAATGGTCGATGAACTAAATAAATGCATTGGGCGTTGAAATTAATGACAATTTAAAGTCTGTAAGAGATATTAATTAGCTGACTTTAATATATTAAGGCTGGGACTGCTTATAGACAAATCAAGGTTTCTAGAGGTTTTATTATTTGAACTGTTTACTATATTATTAGTTTAAATCGTTAAATAATAGTTTTTCTGAGATAATATTTTACTAAACTATCTCAATCAGTTAATGCTCTAACTATCTATATTTTCTTTTTGCTTTTCATCTCTTTCTTTACTCTATCTTTTTCTAACTTTCTGCTTTATTTACTATATATGTTTGTTTCTCGAGCATTCTAATATTGATTATAACTTTTTTTTTTTTTTGTAATTGAAGGTATCAAAATAGATTCTAACAGAAGAAATTAAATCAATCATAATATTATATATTTTTTTCAGATACATGTATATATTGGTTATAAAATACTGTTAACAATTTGTATAATTGATATAATTTGGAAAATCACTTATTTGTCTTTTATTTAACCAAAAAATTAAAACATTTATAAGAATACTCATAATTTTTTAACCTGCGATTTCTGTATCTAGCCAGCCAGGAATAAATATTTTTTGGGTTAATTTGAGGTTAACTTGAATATCAATAGAGTCATGACTTGCTAATCTATTTTCTTAAACCCATTCCATTCAATAATGAAAAATCAACTCCAATAGATCTGACTCTACTGAATATGCCGGACCACGATAACATTTTGGTAACGTGTATAGAATTGCCTAATCTAATTAGATTGCTTATTTGTTTCAATTATTGTGAGTTAGGTCGAGGTAAATTATAGATGATTAGACTTGAATTAATGTTATTAATTTCTTTTATCAGTCAAAGAAAGTCTAGTTGATTTTGTACATAAGCGTATCTAAGCTCTTTTACACAAATCAGTGATTATTCTTTTTGTTAACTTTCTGAGAGAAAAAGTATGAGTACGATTCGTATTGTTGGATTGTATCACTTCACTCCCATAATTGTATGCACATAACGTTTAATTTTTGTTGTCAACAAAGAAAATAATAATGTATATTCATAAATAAATTGGTATAAGAGTAGAAACCCTTCTAAACAAGAAGGAAATTTACAAAATATAATTCCCCTGTTCACTTTGTTCCTTTAGTACTCCACCTTAATTCTCTACTAGGCCAAATAACCAATGCAGTAAATGATACAGTACTATGCACATCCTATATATAGGTTATTAAGTGTAATGCTTCCACCCCATTCTGTTCTTCTACCTCCCAACTTTTTTGTTATGTGGTCTCATTCATCCCCATTATTATCTGCTAGAGAACTAGGTTCTTGTCTCAATCTAATTTCAAGAGTACACTGTGTGCGTGAGTACCATCTCCCCTGTAGTCTCTGAAATCACTTAATTAAAGCCTCTAATGCAGTGGCCTACATTTAAAATCCTGCATAATGGAGCTCAATTACTCCTCTCTTTATAATGGACCTCAGTTTAATACTATTTATATAAACATAGATAATATACATAATAAAATCAGACAGAAAGTTTGTTGTCTTAACTTTGGGAAAAGAATTACATTTCCAAGAAAATACTTGAATACAAATAGGACCTATAAAACTAAGAGAAAATTAAATATAACTGAGTGATCCTCGTATTTCTTGAGCAGGATATTTTGTCGCCCCACTGTGAGACTTAATAAAAACACTTCTCAATACTCTATTTTAAGAGCAAACTTGTAAGCCTAATGGAGAGGTAAAATAATGGTTTTGATACAACGTGGTGGCAAAAGTTATGTGATTCAATTTTCTATTTTTCTTACTTCAACATATATATATATATATATATATATATATATATATATATATATATATATATTTTGTTACATTTGTCTTTGGTCAAAACTTATTATAAATATATTAATACTAAATTGTTATGCTTTTACAATTAATAGATTGTTTTTTTTTTCTGTTAAAATTTGACATTCGATCTATCATGTACGCAAATATATTTCTTTTCAATAACTTTATATCTTCAACTTTATATTTTTTATACTTATTGTTTGAGTTTTATTTACTAAATATGTCAACTTTAAATTGTTGAAAATTTGATAATATTAATTCTTTCTAATTTTGTTAGCTATATTAATGTTGTTGTGACAGGTAATTAATATTCCAATAAAATACTTCATGGAAAAAGTTTTGTTATACGGTTTTCAAATTTCAAACATTTTTTATTATTTATAAGTGTCTCCTTCATCTAGATTTTAATTTGTTTAAATATAAGAATTTATTATTAAATAAAATTATAAAATCATTAAATATAAATCTCTTAATTATTTTGTTACCATTAAGAAAAGTTGTGAAATTTTTTTATCTTTACCATTAAACTAGTAAAATTTAAAATCATTTAATATTATTATCTATTTTAAAGAAATAATCAATAAGATAAAATGATATATTTTAATAAATGGTGTTACGTGAGTGCATTTTTGCGCTTTTCTAATTTTTCCTTTGGATTCTTATTTGTAGTTAACCTTAAAAGAATAAACAATATATTCCTCGAGGTGATGGATCTTGCTGAGCAAGACATTGTCTATATGGGACTTTGCCTTCAAGTTAGCATCGTGGATATATAGTATATTTCGTGATTAGTTATCGTTCGTTGTGTCCTTGAATATTAGGTTTACCTGGTTAGCCCTTTAGATCTAGTCTTAGTTGCATGAATAATCCTCTGCTAAACTCACATCAAAGTTCGCCTCATTACTTATCCATGGCTCAGATTCTGACCAAATATAATAAGATCGGACGCTACATGACCCAAGATAATAAGGGCCCTTAACTGATTTCTCTAAGACCGGACGCAACTCTTATCAATAAAATTGTCGTGGTTTTTAACCACTGTCGTGACTTCACTTGTTAAAAAAAATACGGTAAAAGTAAAGGTGTGAGGATCTCTAAATTGTTGTTATGTATCTCTTGAGAATTGCATAGTATTGACGAAATGTCCCCTCTCACCATAAGACAGCATCAGTCCAAACCCTGCTTAAGTTCCTATCGTGTGCAAGAGATTAGCTAGATTCCCTAGGCCATCTCACAGACACATACCATTTCAGCATGCTCATTTGTTTTGTGTGAAATATAGGGGTATTGTTTCCAATATCAAGTATCTGAAAGATACACGCATAAATCAAAGCAGCAATATTCTGTGCATGGACCAAATCAATAGATAGAAAAAGGTTGAACACATATAATCACCAAACCACCGACATACATTAAATCATTAATCACCTAAAACCAAGTAAATACTCCCCCTCTCTTCTATACCACATTATACCAAATGTACCCAATATATTCCCATTCTCCCTATCCAAAACAAAAATCATTGCAAAGTTAACAAAATTGAAACCAATACTAGTTCCTTGCTTCAAGGACAGCATCACCCAGTAAATCCGCTACCCCACCTAGCTGAAACAGCTAATACATTACAAAATAAGAAAAAAGAGATGTCATTGCGTATGTACATAACAAAATGAAACACCAACTAGCATTGCTCAACTATGGAGAACACTGCTTGACGAGGTGGCAGCAACTGTGAGATGATGAGAGAAGAGGATCCGAGGTTCCTCTCAGAGCAATATATGCAATTTTTTCCCAACCTTGACATCTAAAACTAACAGGCTGAAGAGTAATTATATATATTTGCAGGATGCAGCTGACATGATCGCTCCGATCCAAACTCCTCTCACCTTTAGCTTTCCCATTTTTCACAAGTATCACTTTTCCTCCTTGTTTAATAAATTTTTGATGTAATTAAGTAAACCAAACCCATTTTGCCCCAAGAGAAGAAAAAATAAAAGAAAAATAACACAGAAGGGGGAGACAAACTTGAAAAACATGTTTCTTCATTCGATTGGATAGTATTTTCTAGATCAGAGAAGTGACTGAAGAACCGATATTAGCAGCTTGATCGTTCCAAACACCCAAAGCTGCTGCTGAATTATTCCAATAAAGCGAAGGATCGTACATGCCCACATGCTGGATCTGGTTTTGACAAGCACCATTCCACTCCAACCTGTTGTTTTGTCCTAATTCTACTTTCACATCTTTTAAAGCCACCATCCCTGCCTCACTGTTATCACCAGGCATTTGCAACTGCTCTAGTGGGGTTAAGCCTAAGCCATGCTGGAAAGTGTTGCTATCAACACCATCTTTCAATCCACTACCGATGAACTTCTGTTGAAGAAAAGTAGAGCTCAACAGTGAAGACATAGCTGGAGCAGTGGATGTAGAACTTGAAGAAGAACCAAAGATGGAATTATAACTTGAAAAGAGCGCGTTATTTGAACCAAACCCGTTTCTAAAACTGTTATTCTCACTAGCTTCGTTGGACACAACTCCGGATGAAAAACCTAATCCAAGGGCATTATTCAGCTGAAGATCAAACCTGGAACTGGAGATTCTGGAACCAAACCTAGGGACCAGTGGAAGATTCACATTGCTGGAGCTACTCGGCAACCCATAAAACAAAGGGTTGATGTGATTCGAGGTTGAAGCAGTGTCGATCTGGGGTTGCGAAGCAGCAGTGAGAGCTGAAGAAGAATTAGAAGAAGACGTGTCAATGGCAGCAGAAGAAGAGCTTGTTATTGGACGCTTGACACGCTTGTTTTTTCTGCACCCCCCTCCAACAGGAACGTTCCTGAGGGTTCCACCCCTTGTCCAATAGCGCTTGCAGGCTTTGCAGAAGTGTCGAGGCTGAGACAAACTGTAGTTGTTGTAGTAGCAGAACTTAGTGTTTGATGAGTCACAACGAGGGCACTTGAGGGATTGCTGTTGCAGCTGCTGCTGCACAAGCTCTTGATCTGGTTTTTCCATTACCTTACTACTGTTATTTCCACCGAAGGAACCCATCAAGACCTTGTGATCATCCACCTGATAATATATTACTAGAGGGTAAGAAAATTTGATAAAATAAAATATGAAGGAAAAGAAAAGTGAGATCCCGTTGAAGGTGGCGTTCTAGGGTATGTATGATAACAGCACAGTGGTGATATTCTCTTCCAAAAGCTAAGTAACAAAATTGCACTGGTCATGTATTCGTCTAATAACCGTGTTTGTGTGTGTGAGAAGAAGAGAGAGAAATGAACCTGTGGCCATTGGTTGGTCGTTGGAGGGATGGCCACCATTTTTTCACAGTTACCCGACATTTTGCTGGTTCCAAGGAATCCTTGAAAGCAAAGAGTAAACAGACAAAGAACAGATATGAGACTCGCTTCAAGGTTCCCAATAGTAATATGTAGTAAGAGTTTTAGAAGGGACTCAGAAGCTGAAAACTTGAAGTTGTCGATCAGCACACAGCAACATGAACCTAATTATTTATCTACTGTAGGATAATATATATTAATTAAATTGATCTTGCACTTTTACTAACCATTGTTATAAAAAGTAATCCAGGTTTTTTTCTTTATTAAAAACCACCGCATGCAACGCATTAATAGTATTAAATATTATATTTTTAATAATTGTTTCATTTTTAATTTTCAATCGTGACCCTGAAGGATAATGCTCAGGTTGCACAATTGATACTACAATTATTAATGACTTTGATCTAAAACGAAAAATTGTGAAGTTGCATGTCACGACCTAGTTTCACGTGACGATTTAAATTAGAATTCAAATAAGATTATTATTATAGTTAAATAGTTATAGTTTTCTTACATTTCAATTTTTAGATCATCTTGCCCTCTTTTCATTTCTTTTTAACCTTTATGTATTGTATATCACTTTTATTAGTTTTACGTTGATATTTATCTTCTGTCCGTAGTGTGTATACTCGTCTGTATGTGAAAAGCCATTTTTGAACAACAATTAGAATAATCAAAAGAAAAGTATTGTTTAGTGTACATATGAGTAAAAACAGAATGATAATTAGTTAAAAAAAAATAGAAAAGAATATATATATATATACAATCAATGATGTGATAAAAAACATTAAATAAAAAGAAATTTAAGATAATGGGGAAAAAATCAGATGAATATAAAAATTAAGATAAATAAAATGAGAAGGAAATTCAAAATCCAAGAGAAAAAAAAAAGTAACCAATGATTGATTTCAATTTATGCACGTTTGACTTTTGAATCGAGTATTTTTTTTTTTTCTGAAAAATCTAATTAATTTCACCCTTATGTAAACTTATCAGCTTGAATAAGATTAAATTTAATGGATGATTAGCATATTAGCTATTTAAATGGTATAATTGAGAGCCACTAGTTGAAAAATAACATGCTAGTTTATTTTTATTTATAAATATTTTGATAAATAATCTGAAAATGCAAAATGATGTAAAAAGGTATATTAATTTGTTTATAAATGAAATATTTTTTTATTAGAAATATATATTTTTAAGGTAATTTTTTTTTAGTTTTTTTTTCAAACACTTTGAATTCTTTTCATTTTTTATAAAGATAAAATATGTTATTAAAATTTAAAATAACTTATGTTATAACCAAAATACATATAAAAGTTAAAAATATTTGAACATAAAGTAATAACTAAATAAGTTATCTTATTCTATTTATTGTATTTATAATTTTGAATTGGAATAATAAATATTTCGACACCTGTAGTTTTTTTTTAAAAAAAAAGTATTTATGTAGATTTTTACATTTTACGAAACCTGTCATCTAACATCTAATATTTGAGTACAAAATGACAACGTATTTTGAGTTTATAACTGATAAGAAATTTAATTCAGAGAAAGAAGATAAGAGTGAAGATAAATTGGTAAAAAAAATAAAAAAAAGCTTATTATTTGAAAAAAGATTTAGCTTATAAATTATTAATTTGTAAAATGAGCTATCCTGTTGTATAAAAAAGAAAACTATATTTAAAAATATATTAAAATATTACGAAAGCTTAATTTGACAGTTGGATCTATAACCTCTTTTATATAAAACCAGCAACGGTTAAAGTTACGCTAATGCAATTTGATATTCTGGTATTACATGTCTGTGAGTTACAGAGACCAAGAGTAACGTGAGTCCGTGCATCACCACCTAACATTCCCTCCTTCTTCTACACATTACACACACAATCTGATAAATAGGTACGAAGAGGGAATCCCTATGAGCAAAAGAATCTCACTTCCACTTTCTTTATTAATCACTGCACTAATTTTAATTCAACCAATTAGATTTCAACGTGTTAAATGGTTCTATTATTTTTGTTCAATAATATTAATGTGAAATCTCAACTTCACCAAAATATGAGAAAACATGAAATTTGTATTTAAAAAAAAAAAGAAGAGTAAAAGTTAGAACGATATATTTGCATTATCATGGACTAAAAGGTTCCAAATGAAAGGGACAAAAAGCCATCACGTTAAAGAACATAGGAAGGCCACGCTTTGCTCTTAAGAACCTCTTTCTAAGATCCTTCTCTCTTCTCTCCCACATGATTTGGCCACTACATTTCTTGTTTATCAAACATTGAATAAACACTCATTTCATAAGAATCATTAGAAAATTTAAATTGTTAAAATTCTTTAAAATGTTAAAATTTTCTTAGTAGTATAAAACATTATATATATATATTTGTAGTACACTTTTCTAACACTTGATCTCATCTTTTTTTATACGGAGAAGTTGTAGTAATTAAAATTTTGAAGGAAAGGTGATGAAACCGTTAATGGGGTTGTCAGAGAGAGAGAGAGAGAGGTGCAGAATCATGTGGTGGCAGCTCAGCTTCTAAGGAAAAGGAATTAAAGTGAGATAAAGCAAAGCAGAGATGGGGAACAAATGGATTTTGTAGTCTCCCAAGGGATCTCCTACTCCTCTCAACTTCCCATCATTATTCTTCACCACTTCAATTCTATTTTATTGAACTTTCATTTTTCTATTCTTGCTTTTATTACACCCTTAAAAAATCATTCAAATATAATAAGGAGGCATTAGATAAATTTAAGGAAATTAGAAAATAATAATGTTTACTGTGGGTGATTGAATTTGAAATATTTAAGGATTAGAAGAGAAGAGAGTTAGGGAAGGAGGTGAAAGTGGGAGCTAGGTAGCCACAGAGGCACACCCACTACTTGGTAGTGAGTAGTCACTGGGGACCCCATGAAGAGATTCCAATTTGACAAGCAAGCATGAAAGAAACCCAACGCGCACGTTAAAGGCAACCCTCTAATTCTGCAAACAGATAGAGAGAGAAAGAACATAGTAAAAAGCTTAGGGGACCAAACCCAACCCATCAAAACCTGACACCAATGCACCCTAAACAACGTGCAGACAAAGATCTCACTCTCCTCCATTTCAGATTCATTTTTCTTATTATTTTTCATGTCTGCACGTCTAATTACCCTTATGCCCTCCCTCTCTTTTGTCCTTTTCCTTCCAACGCTCACTTCTACTGTCTATGCAACAGGCACGCTTTTGTCCCAGGGTGCCCCAATAATTCTATTTCTCTTCTTCATTACCTCTCTGCACTATGTTTACCCTAAAATGGATAAAAACGAATGGATTTTCTTCCACTCTCATATTTCTCTGCAACTCACTCCTCATCTAGTGCAATGCATATACCCTGATCCAAATATGTCAGAAATAAATAATATAATATAAATTATAAAACTTCTTACTTTTAGTTTGACACGCTTGTAAGATCATTTGATTAATCAATACTGTGTAACATCGTTAAAGAACCTCTTATCTTCCATTAGGTTGATATGGAGATAATCTTAAATAATTAATTAAAGAATTTCTACATCAACCTTTGATCATCTTTCTTCTATAAACACAAAATCTTGAACTCAAATATTAAACCTTTCTTTAGATCTTAATTTAACAATTGTGATACTTAAATATGATTAAAATCTCACTCTTATGAGCCTTTTTGATTGGAAGTTTTTGATAGGATACGAGGAAAATGACATTAGTAAATAATCTTTCAAAATCATATTATTGTATTAAAATATTTATTTTATTTATGCCAGATAAAACGTGTTTTGCTTTATGCATATGTTAACATTAATTTTGCATAATAAGATCTTAAAGACTAATCCAAAATAGTAAAGGAAACATGAAAAGCAACTAAAAGACAATTTAAAAATTTCAGAATTTCTTCTTTTCTCGTGAAGAATATCATCAAGATAAATCTTTCGAGCAAATTTTCCGAACAAATTCATTCCAATACATATTTTTAAAAATCGAAAGAATAGGAAACAATCTCATAATATATTTACCAAAAGTCATGCATTATTGAAGGTTGAATATATTACTTCATTCGTTGTCCTTATCTTAAAATTCTAGGCTTGTAAAAGTCACACGAACATGAGATACTATACCAATAACAAATTTTTTCTTTTTAAGACTATCAATAACCCTCTTTTACATTCTATGCAGACTTTGTAGAGAATTCCGCATATGAAAGAAAGTGTTTAACATTAATTTATATTTTATAAATGATAAAATATTTGCTTTAAAAATATACATAATATAAAAAAGAATATATTACTATTTGATATATTTATAATCTTGGGATGGATCAACTAACTTTTGTCTAACTGAGTTCTTAAAATAGGAACGTTAGAGACTCTTTATCAAATGATTTAGATAGATTTTAAGATATCGTTTCTTGTATGTAAAAGAATATGTTTTTCACTCTTGCTAACATTATTGTTGTTAAAAATGAAATATTACAAAAATAAAAAACCAAATCGTAACAAAAAAAATTAAAAATGTTAAAATACAAAAGAGATATAGAAACTCTAAAATACTTTATTAATGAAGAGGAGCTGATATGGTTAAGAATGATTATCTCTCTTTTTTTTCTTATTCCAATTTCTTCTTTTCTAGCATTTCGAAAATTTCTTTATCAGTCAATAAATTCACAAGCATTTTGATCAATTTTTTTCACTACCATTTGATATATTCGTTGGTTATTATCTTTTCATATCCCAAAAATATTTAAACGTGAAAGAAAACCAAAACCACTAATAATTGAGAGCAGATTACCAAGACACACTATAATTTTCATAAGATGTTGAAGACGGTAGAAATTGGTTGCTAACATTAATGTTCAAGTAAAAATTTATAAGAGATAACATGAAATGAAATGAATTGGAAAATAAAAATATTTATAATTTCAATGAATAATAGTTTAAAATTTTGAGATTTGAAAATTACTATTGTATAGATTATTATAAACCTCCATTTATCCTAAAAAATAAAAATTTATTAATAACAAAAATATGACAAAATTAATAAATTTATTTAATGTTGCCTAGTATACAACATACAATACCTATGGAATCACGCCCAGAGCCAATTGCAATCAACCATATTTAAACGAAATGTCTTGGCCTATTACAATAATATTGTTAAAATATCAACGTTATCCACTTTGATATTGCGATCAATAACAGAAAACAAAAGTGGTTGAAAATTAACCACTTAGTTGTTGCATCCATTATTTTTTCTTTTCCTATTAAGTCTTGTATTATTTATTGTATTAGGGGTATCTCCAGTTCAGAATGGAGTAATCTTTAAAATACTAATTAAGAAGTATTTAAGGGATTCAACTCTCTCAATACATGTTTTTTTTTTTCATAGACCGCTATTTTGTATCCAACTTTGGACAATATAGGATAAGATTATTTGTTAATCAGGTTATAATTGATGTAGGCTCTTTGAATAATATTTCACTAGAATATTTTAACTATGTGTATTTATAACATTACTTTCTTATCTCCATCATAGCAAGGAGGGGAAAACTTTATTATCCTTTATTTAAAAGAAATGTTACACTACTACACATCACACGTTCTATATTTGTTTTTTTTTTCCACTTTTTATATCATTATAAAACTGGTGTGTATTTTATCAATATAAAAATTAAGACTTCCTTGAAGTAGTTGAACAATGAATTCGATGAATATTTAAATGTCATATTATATCAGTTTTCATAACCTGTATGGTGAACATTATGATATTGGTACTATATTTTCTGAAACATCCTTTTTTTAACTGATGAAATGTTATAAAATGGTATTTTCCCACTGGTGGTAGTTTTGTTGGCAAATTTGTGTTCCGTGGTTCCTGCTTTTTGTACTGTTAATTGCTTATAGATCGAGGTGTGCAATATAAAATGAGCAACTTGACAATAGTGGACTGTAAATTAACAGAGAAAAGTGAATAGTGACACCAGAAAAATGGACCACAGGCATGAATCAAGCATATAAAATTCCTGTATACGGTCTTTTGATACAGAATCTATCACTAATATCAACTCACTTTGGCTTCGACTGTTTCCTTAAGAAAGTTTCAACTCCCTTCAATCCCGCGGTGTTTGAGAATGTTGGCTAGGGATTATTTTATAGTATTATTATACTGTGATGTCTTGCACACTATTTTAATCTTTTCCTCGGAATCCATTTGTTTGAATATTCTTCCACTTTGACAATATTATGAGACTAATTGGTATTATTGAAAGTGTGAAAATAGTAGTAAGAAAATCGAAAGGATAATGATCGCAAGCAACCTGTCAACAGGTCTTATTTGCAAATATAAAATTTGTGTGTCAGCATTATTATATGATTAATGACTATCTAAATGATCACACCTTCGTAATTATGTGTTTACTCAAATTCCCTTGTTTTGTATTCTTCTTCTTGTCTGTTATACACAGTTGCTGCGAGGCATGATGTATGGCCAGAAAGTAATTTTCAGTGAGTGATAAATTTAGTACCAATGGGTCCTCACTATGATTTTCATAGAAATTGTATTCAAGTTAGGTCCACAAACCTTACACCGCAACGTTTCCTACAAAACTCCAACACAGGTTGTAGGTGTTGTCCTTTCTAAACCAGTAGTTAATCACCTTCTAGTGTATACATATATATATGTAAATAAATATATATATAATTTTTGTGATTATGATTGACCTGATTAAACTTAGTTTGGATTTTAGCCATTATAATTTCATTCCGTTTATGTTCTGGTCCTTCTGCCACCTGCAATAAGCCATGTGTACTCTAGAACAGAAAAACATCAAAACTGATGTTGAATGAATTACAAGGACTCAAATTCAAATAGAATTTCCATAAGAATCCAATATAGAAATAAATAAGAATCGAGCTAAATCATAAAATAAATATATTTAGTCCAAAAATATAATAATAACCACCAAGAGTGCGCTTAGATTATGTGAATCTGCTGAGAATTTCGGGTGCTAAAAGCCAAAATTTGTGACTACTGATAACTACAGGGACAGGATCGTAAACTTGTTTTAACTAATGGGGAAATATAATATTCTAGTTCTTTTGATGCCTTTGGTTAAGTAAAATTTTGTAGTACAAACCTGAAGGTAGGAGCTATAATTAACTAGAGAATGTTAGTTTAAGACTGAGTGAATCATTGTAATTTTTTGCTATCTTAACTAGAGTATGTATTTACATGATTCTAGTCCTCTTTGCAATGCACCATTTGGATTTTTATAAACATATCTTGCACAAACCTCAAAATTGGTTTACACAATGAAGAAACTTGTGTAATTAAGTTCATGATATCTGGCATAAACCAAGAAGAGTTACTATATGATTGGTTTCGCACCCTGTAAGAAAATCCACATCCTAGATTCCCATGTTCCCTACTTTCCATTAAACATTATGCAAACACATTGCATCCTCTTTCTTTATCATTCCCATAATAATTATATCCTTAGTTAGAAATGCGCTGGACCAGTGATTTCAACTGCAGAATCTCCCATCATCAGATAACTTCGTAGTCATCATGTTTCTAAGCTTAGAATCAGCCAAATGGTGAGTGAGATATGAAATAAATTTTGAAAGAGATTTTTTTTCCTCTTTCAATGAAAGTATTATATGTTAAACTAGTAAACAGATATATAACATGATTTTTTTTTTCTTCGAAAACGCATAGAAAAAAACTAAAAGTAAAACTAGAGGAAATGATAAAATAAAGGAAGGACTTCATAGAGAAAGATATTCCTAAAAGAATTAGTTTTAAACCTGATTTAAATAGTATAATCCCATTTAGAACCCATGCAATGGGATATTTTTCATGTGAGAACAATCTTAAGTTTGAAATTCTAAAATTTTATTATACCTTATATTAGGTTATATCTTCTAAAATTTTCTTATTCTTCTTAAATACCTTGGATAAGTGTACCAAAATTAATAAATAGTAAATTAAAGTTTTAATTTATTTTAAATAAAATAAAAATAGATATGGAAAGATATAGAAAAAATATTATACCAATATAAAAAAAACTAATAAAAAAATCTTAAAATAATAAAATATGAGTCAGATCGATATAAAGAATAGACGCAATCTTCAATCCAAAATCTTAAAACAATAAATTTATAGTTTATTATTTTATTATATTTTATTCAACTTTCTCTATTTCTATTATATATTACATTATATATTATTCAACTTTTTCTATTATTATTATATATGAGATTGACTTAAACTCACACTTAACTCATTCATTATTATAAAATAAATTCTTTAAAGATATCTAATCAAAATCAATCAATTTCTAAATATTATTAATTTTTATTAAGTATTGTTTCAAACATTAATTTTAGGATTAAAGTATTTTCTAATATCAATCAAATCTTAATTAAACAAATAAAATGTGATTAGATTAATATAAACATCAAGAAAAAATACAATTAAAATAAAATGTTGATAACATTAAAATCAATTGCTTATATAGATTTGAGTTTCATTACACTTAATCATAACAAAACAAGAAATTATTCATATGGGTTCAATGGAAAGTAATGTCTAATAATTAAAAGTTGACCCGTGATAAAATTAACTATACCCAAATAAATGTTCTTATCTTTATTATCTTAAAAGGACAAATTATTTAGATTAAACAAGTTCATTTCATTAGAATTGGCAAACATATTTCACTCAAACGAATGTTAAGTAGTTTCACTTAAATGAAGGTCATTTATCATATATTTTTATTTTATATTATACTTGCTATTAAGCAAGAAAATATACAGTTTAAGATAGTTTTCTTTAATATTATTTAATCAAATATTGTTTTACTCAAATTCTTATTCATACGTAGATATGCACTTGGTCTTAGCTGCATGTTTGCAATCGACACCAATCACATGCCAAACTTAAGTTCTCATGAAGCACCCAGCTCCACTACATGAGCTGTTCTTACCTTCCCTGTTCACCTTATATGCCAATTTTTCTAACTCCATAATTGAATAAATTTTCCCCTCTCAGGTTTTGATCAAATAAATCTCCAAAACAGTCCTTATCAGCAATTATTCCACATCGATCTAAATATTTAAAGTAATGCAAGACTATATATTTTGAAGTATTTCGGTTTTACACATAACAACTAAAGGAAAATAATTTGAAGTTTCCTTGGCATCTCTGCATATATGTTCAACATCACACTGCTTCAACAATTCCTATTTACCTATTAGTAGAAATGAGATTTGGCATCATTAGAATAACATTACGCGTTACATATTATATAAGCTACCACTTCCTTTTCGTCTTCGAATTAATTATTTATTTATTTACTTTGTGTCCCAGAGAATCATTCTTGGATCATAATGTAGGACTAAGATTAATATCTTATAAAAAGCATCTGTAGAGGAATGATTAAACACGATAAATCCCACCACCTTTCCCTCCTACTGTGTAATCGTTACAGCTATTCCTCACTACCACTGCTACTGTTTCACCATTCTTATTCATTAATCAAATTTTTGAAAATTATACATATGAATCCAACATTTCGATTCATTTATAAATTATTCTGTTTTATATGTATTTAAGAAGTTATATATTTGTACTAATTATGATAATTTGTAAATGATTATCTTTTAGTTTTTAAACTAAAATGATCATAAAAAGATAACGGTATGATTAAATAAGAAAAACATAATGAATTCTAAACCTAAAAAGTGTTTGGATAGAATAACTCCTGTGCAAGATTGGAAAACTAACTTCACCTGATGCGTCTGCTAATTAGTTTTGACTTTTCTATGAACCGAGTCATATAAACCTATTCCCTGATAATTACGTTTTAGCATATATAATTGCTGGCTTCTGCTATATGGAACAGTTTTGGGATGGGGTTCTCAATCATCCACCAACTTCTGCATTTAATAAGTACACAATTTGACAATTGTCTCATCATGATAATGATAGTGAAAATGTTTTATATATATATTTTCTCTCCATTCTTATGAGGAAAACATAGTTGCCCTATTCAAATAACTCCCACTTGATATATAGCAATATAGCAGGTAGCCCTCTCACAATTGAAAAATTGGGTAACAGCAAAGTGACAATTGTGCACCAAATAAAATAAGCAAAGCTGGAAGAGGTTGGCGAGCTCTAGGAACCAATTTTCCATGCTTGGATTTCAAGAAATGAGAGAATGTTGGGCAAATAATATATTGGTGTATATAAAAAGCTGCATGATTTATATATAGGTGTCTGATTATTGTGAACCAAACATAGAACGCGATTTAATCCAAAGAGAAAGCCATTAATCAAGCAGTGTTAAGCTAGCTATTTGAAACATAATAATACTATATTATCGCTAATGGGGTCCGCAAGCCACCGCACCTTCATCAATGGCCATACCAAATACAAAATTCTCTGCCTTAATATATCTATCTCACTACGGAAACAAATGTGCTTAGATCTAATCATCAAACTGTTAGTTCTTGTGAAATTGAATTCAAATCTTTAAGTAAGATTTCATTTTCAAATTTTATATATTAAAAAAACTGTTGAGGGGAAAGTTTTTAAATAATTTATATATTTATTTATTGTGTGGGTGAAGAAAGAAAAAATGAAATATATAAAACTGTAAAACTACTTTATTGAAGTCAATAAAACTTGTTGTATTTCTTTAGTTTTGCAAATAATAAGAAATGGAAGGAGAAGTGAATAAATAATAAATGCATTATGTAGCACACAAACGAGTGGTGGCTTTCAATCTCGGGTGTTTGGGCCATCAACATCTGTTTTGTGGGGTGGGTGTGTCGGTAGTTAGTAGTTTAAATCAACGTAATTGGGTTGACTTACCTTTTTCATAAAATTGGGCCATCGCAATGCTGCACCCTTAATTTTATCTAACTTTTTACTTGGATCCGGCCCAATTTCACTCACTTTTAAAAAAGCATACAATTATAGAAACAACGACTTAATTTTACCAGCATAGAGACTGGTTTATTCATTCCGGACAAAACAAAAAAATCATTAATTGTAAACATATCCATTAATTAATTTATCGTGGTTTTGTTCCTTAGGCTACGGATTAACTCTCAAATATAAATGGTTTAATGTATGTGGATACTTTGCTTTTTGAAGAAGAATGAGTGGATACTTGTATAATAATGATGAAATTAACATTACTATAAACTATACATCTAAAAAATAAAAGTATAACCTTGACTAATTTATGTTTTGGGGTTTAGTATTAATAATCTATGTAATTTTATTTTCTACTAAAACTATATATTGTACTTTTATTCTTTCTTTCGTAATTTTTTTTAGTTTTACATAAATAATTTTAATACGACAATCATGCCGATATATGTGCTCTTTATAGTTTGGTTTGAAGATTTCCAATCCCATTATTGTTGAATGAATGTAAATTTCCGGGTTTCAACGCTACTTCAGTTTGAAAATAGCTTAATTTTCACACTTTAGGCACATATTCATATTGCTAGACCCATTCTAAAATTTGTTTTTTTTAGTCTAAATCAATTCTAAAAGTTAATTTATAGGGATGCTTTCTATTTATATACACTTCTTCTAAGTCATTTTACTAACACGTTATTCACTGGAAGATTGAATATTTTCAATGTAAATTTTGCAATCCAATAAGTCTAACAATAATAATCAATAACATGGACCCTAACACTCTTTTATAATTTAATGCCAAAAGTTAGTATATGGGATAAGGATTTCACCAAATTTATTCACACTATTTTGAACATGCATCATTAGTAAAAATTTCAAAAATAGAATTAAAGAAATAGTTAATGTGTTTTAGAACATGAACACGATGGCCCACATTGTATTCAAATGTTGTAAGTGGGATAATATTATTTGGAGGTCTTACAATTTGTGGCTAGATAGGACAATATGTTTTCCCAAAGAATATGGTTGATCAGTTTTGGTAATAATGTCTTTATACCTTCAAACATTACGTTTTAAGTTTTATCTTGTGCAGTTGAAAAGTTGCATGTATTCATTTTAATCATTATAATTAAGTTGCACTCGAAAATGTTTATATAAAAAATGAAATGAAACTACTGTAAGTTTCTTTTTAATTTGTATTTTTTAAATTGGAATTTTGAATGTGGCGTGGATGCAATGTATATGTAATATTTATAAAAAAAATTAACCTTCATTGACAGTTATCATAATTGATATAAAAAAATCATTTCTATATCAGTTGTGATCAATACTGACATTCTAACCAGGATATAAAAAAAAAGTGATTTTCTAACTTATTTTTTTTAAATTAATGTAAATCATGTCGGAGTTTTTAAAAATGGTAGACCAGGTTAACATATTGTTTTAAATTAATTGAAGAGGTTAAGGTGATAGATTAGCCTAAATAAGTGGTAGATTAAATTGTTTAAAATAAAATAAGAATGGTAGTTATAGTTTTAAGAAAATAATAACCAGAAACAGTTTATGGATAACCTCATTACAGAGAATTGAGAAGAGAAAGAAAGAATAAATATGATATGCTAAAATAGAAAATTAGAAAATGTGATAAAAGGAAAGACAACAAACTTTTAACTTACATCTAACTAGCTAGAGAGGGATAAGATTCCATAAACCTGTAGTTTTCACTCTTTTAGATGTGAGATGCTAAAAATAGGAATAAATCGTATGGAGGATATATATGGATTTCACTCATGTGAGTAAATGAATAAAGTGAGAGAGTGAACATTATTTATCATTATTAAAACAACACAAGATACTCTATTTGAAATAATTGATAAACATAGTATTATTTTTTTTCATTCTCACCACACAAGTTTAGTTAATATTTATCTTTTTTTATATAAGCAAAAACATTAAAAAAAGGTGTGTTAAATGGTATTAATCTAAAGAGTAGACAAAAGTATAATAGCCATGAGGTTTGAGTGGTCGATCACATGTGAGGATTCCACTAGCTTTTGAATCCATGCTATCTTTGGTGGGGAACATATTCTGTGTCAATTCCATGGATGATACCACATAACAGCAAAAGAAACAATAATGTGCTCATCAAATGCTTCTATCTTCCTTCATGTGATCCAACTCAAAGTTTTTCAGAATTTGATTCGCCATTACATCCCTAATATTGGATGCGAATACATGAACTATGCATTCTTATGTCAGCAATGGCTTCAGTTAAGAATCTGTCATCTATTCAATTTATTTATATCTTTATATCCATTTATTTATAATAATACATTCATCTCATCTTTGATAAAGGTTAACAAATCAAACTAATTATTACCTATTAAAATAATAAATAAACAAATAGTGAATTTGATTTTCCAAAAGTGTCAAGTGTTATCTCTTTGGTATCCTCTCTTATATGAATTGAATCCTGACAAGTAATGTCACACTTATCTTAATCAATAAACTAATCGATATATCTTGAACCTTATATTATCTTTTACAATTATATTATGTTTATGAAACAGACAACTATACTATATTTATAAAATAGATAAATTCAATTTTCAGAATTATAGAGAACTTATGAAAAAATCGTGAGTAATTGAATATCACATTAATTTTATTATTTTATAAAATAAGTTGTTCTTATAAATATATATTTCAAATAACTTTTTAGGATAATATATTTTAAATTATATTTGAATATATATATATATATATATATATACATATATTTCGATATTAATTACTTTTAATTTTTTTAAAATATATATTTTAACAATTATTCACAAGACATTTAATACTTGTGACCATCGATGAGGGCAAGAAGAATTTAATTTAAGGGCATAGGCAACATAAGAGTTAGTATATGTTGTATGCTCCATTCCACTGTCATCTTACAAGTTGTGATTTTTATTTTATTTTTCATAAAAGTCACTTAAAATAATTTATATAATTACATTACTTTAAATATTAACCTCCCTCAACTCACAATCATAAGGTTCAAATATATTATTCTCACTTGTTTCAATAATCAATATATTGCGACCAATAATGTTTTTAGTATCTATATAATTTTTAAACACCCAAAGGTCTCTTTATCCAAAAAGAAATTATAAATAACTTTAAGGGGTTATTTGGGTGGATGGATATACATGGACGTATGTGCAATTTTCATCTACTTATTATTAATAACTTTATAAAATTATAATTCTATTTTTTAATTATAATTGTAAATTATCTTTTATATTTTAATCAATTTTGTGTTCAATGTAATTTCTACATGTTATTATTGTAATCTATTTAATGTGATTTTCTTGTGGAATTTTAACATTATATACCTTTACCTTTATTCTTTGATTCAGATTTTGTCAAATTGTAACAATAGAAGACCACTCAAATAATGTATATTTTAGTATAATTTTAAGAAAGGTATAATATCTTATATATATATATATATATATATATATATATATATATATATATATATATATATATAATATATAAAAAATATATAAATTAAAAAATTTTTTTTTTATTTATTATATATAAAAAAAAAAAAATATATTTA
>Ga0099824_1002228_pt1 | contig 28323 bp, 15 predicted proteins | sample SiratrowhiteBW_FD_76837 | JGI IMG/M metagenome (GOLD analysis project Ga0099824, IMG submission 76837) | Root nodule microbial communities of legume samples collected from California, USA - Siratro white BW | ecosystem: Host-associated > Plants > Roots > Nodule | place: USA: California... | reverse complement strand
ATTTTTTTTTTTTTTTTTAAAAATAAAAATAATATATAATATATTTTTTTTTTTTTTTCTCTCATTTATATTTAAAAAAAAATATCTATATAAACTAATTATAAAAAAATTTATATATAATATATATATATATATATATATATATATATACTTTTTCCTGATAAAACAGCACTATAAAATGATTTATAATATAATTTCATCTATATTAAACATATAATTAAAATATAATATATGATATGTTTTTATGAAAAAATAAAAATCTAAAATATGATAAGAGATTAAATTATTCCAAAAACAACTTTAATAAATTATTTTATATGTTTAATTATTGTTAATTTCTCCATGACTTTTACAAATTACTCATTAAAACAACTTTAATAAATTATTTTATATGTTTAATTATTGTTAATTTCTCCATGACTTTTGCAAATTACTCATAAAATTACTAGATAAATACAAATAAGCTAGAACAATTCTTTAGGATGAGTTTGGTTGAGATAATGGTTAGAAATACAATTAAGATTTAAATATATTGTTGTTTCTAATAAAATATTGGCTTTTGTTTTTAGTTTTGATATTTTTTTAAATTCTCTATTTTTAATTGTTTTTATTTTATTTTTGGTCTCAAAAACACTTCAAATAACATCTGGAATAATGAAATAAAGTGGCTTAAACTTTATTTAAGTGAGAACGAGAAGAGAAATAATTTTTAGTAAAGGAAAATACATTCTACTATTTCTTAGATGTTTCTATTCATCATTTTCTCTCCCTCTTCATCTTTTCTCCATCAAATACTTTTAATTTTAACTTTTTTATTTATTTATACTACCTATTTTCATTCAATCTACATATTTCTCTCTCAACTAATTCAACATCAAAATTATTTTAAAGTGCGTTGATCAATTATCAAAACTTTTATATTAATGAAAAGTTAGTGAGTTTATACATAAGATATACAAGGAGGAAAAAAATGTTATTTTCTAGAAAAGGAAAAAAAAGAAACTAAAATGGAAGTCTCCCACAAATAGTGCTATTTCTATGTTTCATAATTCCCTCGTACAGAACTTTCCTGTTAGGAGGCATTATCTCTAATTCGGCTTCATCCCTCCATCTCTCACCATTCTTCATCTCCCAAATTTCTTCAGCCTTGATTCGTCCCACCCTTGTACTAATCATTTTACTGCTTCTACCGTAACTCTTGTCTTCCAATGCTTCTTTTGAAAATCGCACCTTTTTCTTCGCTTGATGTTTCTCCGAGCCTTGCAAACACAAGAAGAAAAAAAAACCCTTTTTTGAATTAGGTTTAAGACCAAAGTACAAAAGAAAATGGTAACTATATTTGAAAGAAATGGTACCACACAAATTCTTTTGGCCGTGTGCACATAAGATACCACCCATTTCATACTCAAATTTCTCCATGAAGTTAGATAGTAAACGTTTATGGACTTGGTGAACCAAGAAGGCCATGCTTCCAGATACAGCAACCACAGCCATCAACCCTAATTTCATGGAGTTGTCCATCTTTCTTTTCTCTGTTATTTGACAATCAAAGTGTCATCTAAGAAATGATCATGCATTCTGGTAGGTAAGAAGAATGATAGGCAGAATCATTTTGTGTTGAGGTAATGAAAAGATGATAACGGAAAAAAAAAAAAGAATAATGAAGAAAAGATATGTATAATGATGGATGGTTGTTGGTGCTTATGTATGGAACATGGAAAGAATGGTACTTTAGGTGGAAATGGACCATCTTCACAACACAACACAAGAATCTTTTTTGGCTAACTATTTTAGCCACGAAAATCCATCAATGTACTGGTGCCAAGTTAGGAAAGCCTTTAAACAGTGAAATTGAAGAATGTTCCATTCATGATTTGTTAATTTTGGACCCATGGAGTGGTTGGTGGCTGGATTTATCTTTGGGTTTTTCTATCTTAAATCTATCAATTTCTGTGCAGAAGATGTGTTTCTAATCGACCATTCTGATATATTTATCATTGTTAAGATGGGTGAATTTAGACAGTGCTAAATTTAAACTGACTCGTATTAACATTCTAATTTATTTTGTAGTTTTTTGTATTTTTCCATATTTTTATTTCTCTTTCTTTTTTTCTGTGCATTTATTTCTTTCATCCTCTACTTTTAATGGAAACAAACATACTCTTACTATGTTTTCCCTAATCTGATCTGGTATGAGTGTGGAACCATTTTTTCTTCTCTGAATAAAGATCCAGGTACAATCAAACTGTCATAACCTTTATCTTCTAAAAAATAAATAACTAGTCAGTCAGTCATCTGAAGTTGCAAGCCGCAAGTAACACGTTACTGCTCTCTAATGATCAATATGAAAAACTTGAATTCTTACTCTGAAAGAACAAGAAAAGAACCACCGTAAAGTTGTTCTTAATACATAATACTTAAAGTTAAACAATTGAATTGTGAAACCACTAAATATATTTCTTTTTCAGAATTTGAGTGTGAGCATAGCAATAATGTTTCACTGTTAACGTTCGTTGACACCGAAATCGGTGGTGGGGGCAAAAACAGTAAAATTAGAACAAGAAAGATCGGGCCAACAGTAAATTGAAAGCTCCAGTCAGACATATTTATTTATGATTTCTTTCTTACCAATACACAACAAAGCCCATTATATAAATACATGTATGTTTCTGAATATAAATTGACAAAGAATGAAAGAATGATCAGGATAATATTAAAAAACTATACACAACAAAGATTTATTTAATGCAACCTCCACAATATCTAAAAGAAATTCTGCATGCATCTTCAGCGAATACGATTCACATGAGCAAAGGGCTCACTATTGGCTTTCGGCGCTGGTTTGGAAGCTTGTGGAGTTCCAAAAACATTCCAAAATCTCAGAGTCTCGTCCCCTGCTGCAGAAGCCACAGTACACCCATCTGGACTTTGCGTCATATACAAAACTCTGGAGGTATGACCCTTGAGCTCTGCCATCTTAAGCATTGAAGGATATTTCCAAAGAGTAAGCTGGTTCTGGGTGAAACCATGAGAGCTAAGCAACTCACGCTCATTCTTGCTCCACAGCAGAGCGCACACTTGTGAGCCTGTGTTGACAGAGTTCAAGCACACCCCTGTATGCGTGTTCCAGAACTTAATGCAGTGATCGGCCCCACCTCCACCTGAAGCAAGCAGATTTGCTTGGAATGGACACCAAGCTAGTGCCTTCACAGCAGCTCTATGTTCCTCAAATCTGTGAAGCCAACGGGTTGCCGAATTTGAAGAGACATTAGCCCTATCCCATATGTGAATAACATTATCGTTGCCCCCGCTCGCCAAATGTTGTCCTGAGGGAGACCACTTAAGCCCACAGACCTCCTGCTGATGTCCTCTATAAAATTCAACAATATGAGACCTCACTCTAACATCATTATTAACGATTCTACCATCCATCCCTCCTGTTGTGAGGATATGATTGTTCCAAGACAGTGAACCCACTCGTGCTTGATGTCCACCTCTTAATGTTCTTACCTGCAGTCACCAAATCAAAACCATAATACATCACAATGCATACAATTTTTCAATTTAATAAGAACACATAACAAAAAGTTTAACTTTGATACAAACACCTTGTTATATATGACTTTTTTGACATAAGTACAATTTGATTTAAATATAATGACTTATCCAGTGTCATTCTATCATATCTACATTATCTTAAGTTCTAAAAGGTTGCCATTTTTAGTGTAGAAATTACACCCAAATAATTATTACAAAAGCAAACAATTATCAACTATTTGACAATCGATTATTAGACGACACTACAAAAACCTTTGACAAGAACCTTTGCAATGCCAATTAGCCTATTCCAATAAAATTCCACAAAAATGCTTAAAAGAATTAAAATTTACCATCCTAGAAGAATGAGAATCCCAGAGCTGGACATGAGAATTGTTCAAACCAATGGCTAAATGGCGTCCATCGGGAGCCCAGGCAACACTTGTAACAGGACCATCTTCCTCATCCACGGTGACAAGTTCAGCAGTGGAGCTATCATCGGCATTCCATAGATACACAGTGTTCTGAAGGGCAATACTAAGAACATTGCTGATACCCCAATCCAATAGATTCAAATAAAAGTCATCCAGTATATCTGGAGCGTCCAACGTTCTCTCAGAACTCTGAAAGCCATTTCAAAAACAGTTACAACAGAATTTCATTTTCAAGAGTCTGATCAGTAAACATGCAGAATTTTGAATTCAATTTACATACCTGAGGAATGTAACGTCTGGGCTTAGAGGATTTGGTTGGGGGAGGAGGCGAAAGGATGCACTTGGGAATGAGTTCAACCGGCGTCGGAGGTTTGTTCTTGAAGGCCAAGATTCGAGTGCGATTCATGTTGAAAGCCTCAGCGAGTTTCTTCTGGTATGCTTCTCGAGAAGGTGACGTCACCACATCGTTCTCTTTCTCCCTGCCCTTCTTGTTACCCTCCGTGAGCATGTAGTGCGCGTAGTCGAAATCCATCGCCGAGCGATTGGGAATGAACCTGTCCAACTGTTTCACAAAAAATGTTAACAAAAAATTATTAATCAAGGGTTTTTGTTTTTGAGAAAATGAAATAAAGAGATGAGGGTTTACGTTTTCTTGAGAATTCTTAGTTCGGAAGAGGCGAACTTGGAAGGGGTATCTGGACTTGATCTTGGAGGAAGAAGAATTACAGGGTCCAGTGTTCATGGTTAGAAACCTTGCAAAAAAAAAAAAAAACAGAGAAACAAGTAAATGGAGAGGGATAAGAAATGAAATTGAAAAACAATGAGAATGAAAATGAGAATGGCGATGAGCAGTGGTGGTTGAATTTTGAATTGCAGATTCAGAGTAAGCGCGTTCAGATCAGAGAGAAAGAGACGAATGAATAGGAGAAGTAGAAGAAGAGGAACGATATGCTTCAAATCAGTCTTCTTTTATAGCGGAAAGTATCCGTTGAAAGTGGTATGACGAAACTACCCTTCACATCTAATTGACGTCGTTTTGTGATAGGGGTAAATTTGGGATAATACGCCAGCATCTTTCGCGGGTTACTAATATTATAACTCATACTATGTGAGAAAATTAGTCATTTCGTTTTTATTTTTAATTTAGATATAATTTATCATTTATAACGAAAGTATGAGATATATTGACAATATAATTATTTTAGTATTCATTTTTTTATTATTATCTAAAATCTATCTTTTAAAATTAGTCTCACTTTCATTTCTTTGTTTTAACTAAAAATAATGTATGCTTTCATTTTCAAAGTATTTTAACTGACAAAAGTAGAAAAAACAAATCATATTCCTAGTTTTACAGGTAAATATTTTTTAAGAAGAAGAGGTGATGAAAGCCATTTTTTAAATTACACTGTTTTAGATATGAAAGACAACATTAGTAAAAAAATAGTAACATTAACAAACTAAAATCAAAGTCGAATGATAAGACAATAGGTTATATAAATAAAATTCATCCAACGATACTTTTAATACAAGCTTATTTTAGTATAAAATTTTTTAACCTCGTTATGCTTTTCAATTAGAGTTTCTAAATTTGTGGTATATTTAATGAGTTGATAGCAAATCTTTCTTTAATTTCATCTTTTGCAAAATCGAAATTTTCTTTCATATATTTCATAATGCATTTGTTTTATTGTCTGGGCTTTTAACAAAGTAATAGAAAAGTAAATATCTTAAACACTGATTGGTATCTTTACAACAGGATCATATCTAACCTCCGTTTTATAAAAAGACGTGCACAACACATGAAATGAGATATACTATTGCAAATATGCATTCTCTTTATTCACGAATCTTAAATTATAACTACACGAAAATACAACAAATATTTTATTAACTTAAAAGATACACCTTCATGATTAATTTTGTACATCAATTTTAGAAAGATTTAGATATAAACTTTAGAATCAATGTTATAACTGACGTTGTTGAAACTTATATATATATATATATATCACTTGTCAACCAATGTGAAAAGTTCACAATTCAATATTGGTTGTTATTTAACCAATATGAAAATACTCATAATTCAACTCTAATTATGTCCTAATTGACCTTAATTATGTATGAACACAATAGACATAGGAAGTAGGTTTTTTTAAAATATATTCTTTGTTTTTTGAAAATTTCTAACCTATAAAATTTTAATTTTAATCTCTAGTAAATAGCTATATAGTTTAAAATTAAATACACTTATAAATAAACACTAAAACATATGAATAACTACATTATTCAAATATTAAAACACAATTTTTTTTATTTAAATATAAAGTTATATAAGGTTTATAGAATTACAAGTTCTAGGAATTTAATCCTAAAATCTTTAGTTTTTTCTTTGGATACTGCTTTCATTACTCTAAATACTTGCATCATAAAATTAGGCTACAGTATAAGGCTACACTTCATAAGAAATACATTGATCGTACATTTGGTCGTGAAATCTCAACTATCGATGTGTTGAACCCATACTAAATTTTAATTGATAACACAGATAAAGTAGATTTAGTTGGTTAATCTTTATTCTGGAAACTTAACTAGTTTAGTAGGTGACATAATCAACTCAAACTCTCACACTTAAACAAATCAAAAGTTGCACAATCACCTTTTAATTATTAACTAACACAGTTTCCAGCTTGATTTAATGAAACAGATCGAATAAGAAGGCTGTACATCCTAAGAGTTAAATAATTTCAAAAAGCATCTTCTCAACTCTCCTCATATTTATGTGCCTGTGATAACATATGCATGCTTAACATGCTAAATGGAATAATACGAGATTAGACAAAGTGCTCCTCACATGGCAGTGCATGTGTATTTCCAACTCAGAGCTGCTATATATGCCTTCATGGATGATCTTAATTTCCAGCTTGAAGTTTCATCCGCCGCAAGGAGAGGTATGCCAACAGACGGTAACCAAAAACCATGGCTAACAGAGCAGCAACTTCTGTGAATCCACTGTCAAGTGTGATCCCATTTATGGTCCGTGTAATGTGTTCATATTGAACCTTAAGCAGAAGTTTATACGTATGGTAGTTGAAAGAGAGGTAGCGAATCCAAGATATGAATATGGGGACTTTCTGTAAATTTAGAAGCACAAGTCAGTTGCATTTAAGCATTTAAATTAGGAAAAATTAGATGAAGTTTCTCGTATTAATGATGACATGTATTTATTGTTCAATAATTAAATGAGAATATGTTATTGGGCTTGTGTCAGGAAATAAGGATTTTGTGCTCACTGAAATTTTTTAAATAAATTTACCTGCACAAAAAATCCTCCAGCCAGCATGAAAGTCATCACAGTTACTGAAGCCAAAGTTGTTGCCCTTTTCAAGTCCATTAGTGTAGCCCCAATTGCAAGTCCAAGTCCCTGTTTCACGATCAGTCGCAATTAGAATTGTCACTTTGGTTTATGTTATGTGCTCAGTAGTTGGATTATAAAACACAATGCATACCTGAGCTGCTATGATGCAGAGAAAAACTGTAAGAATACTAAGGAAAAAACGCCCTGCACTGAGTCTCAAACTGGCCATGAAATAAACAACAAGGAGGAAAAAGACTGGTAACACTAGGTCTAGTAGAAGGTCACTTGTAGTTCTGGCCACAAAATATGCACTTAGTCTGTACATATCCGTTGTTCGTTCCTTAGTCAGCATGGCCCTCTCTTGAGGAAATGTGAATATTGCAGTGAAGACGGGAAAAAATCCCCAAAACACAGCAATAAAGAACAGAAGTCCTGCCTGCACCGAAGAATGAAAATGTTAGCTTAGAATATGCTAATGTTTGATGTTAGAATCTGATTATGAACTTTAGTCCTTTCACGTTTCTTTATGATCCAAGAGTAGGGATTAAGTTTTTGACACAAATAGTTTACCTGATCTTGCAAACCTTTTGGGTTGTTAGCATCTGATTGCCACCAAAGTAATCCTAAGATGACTGCAGTGGAAAGAACTTGGGTAATTCTCAACCAGCTAAAATAGTCATGCTTCCTCTCTTTGAATCCTCTTGAAAACAATATAGAAAATTGCTCAAACCAACTTGCCCCCCACTGTCTTTTACAAGAATAAATTTTAGACTTCAGTTCTTCATCAAGAGGGACAGGAACCATTAACTTTGTCTTCTCTATTTCTGCCACTCGAGAATCATATGCCTCTTCTAGATACTGTTAAAGTTCAAATGCATTTAGATGTGAAAATTTTGCTCACAAGTCTTTTTCCTAATTAAATGAAATCAAAATTAATAATACCTCTTGTACAACTGAAGCAGATGGTTTGCCATTGCATGTTTCAACTTCAGCATTTCCCACCTGCACTCTATCCTTTAACTCCGATGGTACAGAAATATCATTTACGTTTCCATTTGCAAGGTCTAATAAAAACTCTGCTGGGTTCATGGTAATAAGGGGTGCACACCCTATAAACTGGAAATAGTCCATTGCTTCAGATGCTTTTCCAAAGTAAAGCAAACTCCCTTTTCCTAGAAGGATCAACTTATCAAATTTATGGAAGAGTCTGCTAGATGGTTGATGGATTGTTATCACTACGGTTTTACCAGCCTGGTACAAAGACAAAGGATAGCTGTGATAAAGATTTTAAAGATGATGAAAATATCTAACCAGTTTGAACCTAACATTTTACAGACCGGAGAAAGAATATAAGGATCTTTTAATATACAAAATATTTTTGTTACCTTAAACAAATACAAAGTGAAAGACATTTTATTGTTTTGAAAAAATTAAGCGTGCAAAAATCAGATAAAAAGTTAGAATCTATAATTAAATAATTAAATTACAGAATTAAAGTGAAAACAAGAATTTTTTTTTCTTAAAATATTAAAGCAAATTCATTTTTGGGCCCTTCCAATTCGAGACCCCAGGCCATGGCACATCTTACCAATGCGTGCATACAAGTAAATATTCCTGTGTATGGATGAATTCAAATTGGACAAAACCAGTGTCTATACATCTCGTGTCATGAGTTTAATGACCAACTGTGCACTTACATGTAGCATCAGCGTGGCGACAATAATTTAGTTTGTAAAGCGTGCCATCATCAAGATGGTCAATTAGACTCAATAATACTAACACGCTTAAGACCTAAATATGTAAAACTTAGAAAGTTTAATTCTTTCTGAGTTATGTAAGACTTTTTCATTTGATATAATGTTTTTAAACTCAAAGGGATGAATGAGAACAAACACCTCTGCTATGTCTTGTAGCAACTGAACTATCCTTAAAGCTGTTGTCGAATCCAAACCAGAAGTTGGTTCATCAAGAAAAAGAAGAGAAGGGTTGATTATGATCTCACTGCCAATACAAACCCTCTTCCTCTCCCCACCAGATACGCCTCGAACATAGGAACCTCCTATCATAGTATCTTGGCACCTGTTTTCATACACCTAAGTTATACTGATTGACTTTTATAATTAATATAAAATATTTATCACTCACAAGGGCTCATAACCCATATTAAATTTATCACGAGGCTATATTTTCAGCATGCTTATGCTCTTTCGTCGATTATGACTTTTATGTTGAGACATTCATTGTCATGGATGGAATTTACCTCTCTAATCCCAGCTCTTCGATGACTTCTAAAGCTCGTTTTTCCTTTTGCTCTTTCGTTAATATACTTGGCAATCTTAAGCGGGCAGCATACGTCAATGTTTCTTTAACAGTAAGGTGAGGAAACAGAACATCGTCTTGTGTCACGAATCCAATCCTGAAAAATGCATACTTGGTGTAAGTATGGTATCAACTAAGATAACCTTTTACATGGTCTAAGACAAATATAAGGACCGTCAGAGATTAAAAAATAAATTCTGACTATCTAATTTTTCAAAATCGTGTGGGCTATCATGACCACAGCTTCTATCTTATCAAATTTTTGTATTATGAAAACAACTCTGATCGTAAAAAGCTCGGAGTTTTCCCCTAAATTTATATTTGTCTTGTTAAGGATTCAATCTGTGTTTTAAGTAACTTCCCAGTTTCAATGCTGATAGTAATTAGTACGATTTTTACCTGCTCTTTAGAAACTTGGAATAAGGCTGGTCATTATAAGTGATAGAACCACCAACTGTGGACTGAATTAACCTTCCTCCTAGCAGATTTAACAAAGATGTCTTTCCACTTCCTGAAGGACCCATTAATGCCAAAACCTCCCCAGGATTAACAGAACCAGTGATCCCCTTTAAGATATCCTTCTCCTTAGTTGTAGTTATGCCTTTAATCACTACCTTGTAGGTCACATCGGTGAACTGTAGATTCCAAAATAAGAACTTATCTAATTTAGTGGGATCCATCACAAAAACAGTAGAACATAAAATAAAGCACAAAAGAAGCTCAATGCACGAAGGCATTTTTTTTTTTTTCATCAAAAATTTTGTCTATCTATTCATACTCATACCCTTCTTTCTCAGCCAAACCATGTTATTAAGCCTCACATATAGCTAAAGCCTCGAAGCCAGAAAGGTTCCACTCTTGAACCTAGGTCTTTCAAGCGAATGAGAAATAAAACTAATTTGTTGATGCCCTGTAGGAGGCATCAAAAAGAAATTCAGAAAAATTTTAGTAACAAGTTAGCTAGCATATGCTGTACTTGTATCTGCTGTATTACTAATCATTTTATCTAGTTAACTAGAAAGAAGGGGTAGTCTTGTACATTGGTGTCACATAAAATGAAACTTTGTACAAGACTGAACCTGACCATGCTATATTGATAGCCATGTAACATGTTCTATTGGTAGCGTTGATCGCTAAATGAAGCTTCACCGTTGCCTGCCCAAATACATATACAGCACTAAATCAAACTCATGCTCTATTGGAGGTTTGAACAGTAGTACCGGCAGTGGTAGGTGCAGGCAAGTAATATTTAAGAGGAACATACTTAATTTTTGATACATAAAATGTATATTACCTTCAGATATATAGGCAGAGTATGTTCTGTCGGAAACTTAGGCTTATGAGTTCCGGCTTCAATATCCTCCGCTGCAATATACATAGCAACTCTTTTTTATACAAATCACAATGAGGGGAACAGAATGTCCTTCATGCAAGAGCACCAAGCAGTTAATTAGTACATAGCGTCACTTAGAGCAGTTGTGTGCAATATATTGGAAAATGCATGTTTATGAGTCTGTTTAGCTCAAAAAAACCCACGGTAGGGTTTGATTGGTAGGACAAAAATAATACTGAGGTTGATTTTTAACTGTACACAAGGATGCCCGAATAAGTTTCAGAGGGATCATATCAGTTGGAATACATGACTCCTAAAAATTAAGGCATATAGGACAAGTTAGTCATGACAATTGGCAAAGTAAGGCAAACCAACTCCACCCAGCCGTGAATAAAAGTCAAGCCAATTTAATGAAGGAGTCCAAGAATGAGACAGTGTGCTCTCCCACAAAAAAGGAAGACTGGTCCAGGCACAACCTAGCTAATAGTCGTTAGTCAACAAGTTATAAACATGGGTCATATGAACAAGATAGTCAACAAGTTTGGAAAAATATAAATATAGTGAATCTAATTAAGTTTCAGTTTGTGGCAAAACATCACAGTTTGACAGGAATATACAATCATATAAACTTTGATACATATCACAATTATGTTTTTAGTTTAAAATAATTAGATTAATTCTGTTTCATTTTTAAGACAGAGAAACATAAAAATTAATCAAATATAAATCTGTCTGCTAGAACCAGTCTAACGTGATTAAATAATATTTGAAAAGGATTTTATCGAGGTTAAAGTATTGTTAAAATATTATCAAGTTTTAAACACGCAAATTCTCAAAACGAAAAATGACGTCCTAAATGTGAAATTACAGGCTATTAATCCACTACATTAAAACCTAAATGTGAAATTACAGGCTATTAATCCACTACATTAAAAAACATTGGATTAATGCAAGAGTGTAAAGTATCAATAAATGCTTCTTAAACAATGATACCCATTTTGGACTTATTCAAGAATTTTAATTTGAGTATAAGCCGTGTTCAAGCAAACAAAACAGTACCATAATGAATCGCACGCTATGGAGAAACACATGTACAGGGAGGATGCGTGAAATGATCATTATCGTGATTAATTACAAAGTCGTTACTATGTAGGTGTGTGGATGGGGGGACCATTCTTGGGCATTGATAGTAGATGTCAGTGGCTCAGAAGGACAACCACACTATAGGACATATACCACTATTTCGGGTTCGGGGAATAACTGAGTCAAAACTTTGTTTGAATTGGACCGCTACGGCAGAGGTTTTGTTTTGATGGACCCGACTAAGACAAGTCCACGTAACTGAAAATATAGGTAGTCGAGTAAGACGTAACACTACCACAACAAATCCAGAAAGAGAGATTCGTTTAACTTAAGAGTTTGGTATTTAATGATATTTTTACTAGGAAGCATCATAATATTGACACCCTGACACGGACACGCCAAAAAAAATCTATTAAGCATTGGATAGGAAAGGAAAAAGTATTCTACGGATGTTCAACCCTTTACTTATATAACTAACTAACATGCAAATATTATAAACCAAGTAAAACTTTATGAGATTACGTCATTAATATTTTATAATATTATTATTTGTATATTATTCTTTTACATTGTTTTCGTTTCATAAAAGATATAAAGTGCAAACACTAAATTGTGTACTATTTTTTACTTTTCTATCAATAAATGTGCAGAACTAATACAAAAATACAAATAACGAAACCCTGTTTAAAACAGCACCAATTTGGACTGTATATTTCATCTTTCACTATAATTTTGGTTAAGTTAATCAAAATGTTATAAAAACATGTTCTTGAGTTTGTTTGTGCGGAAATGTAAGTTGAAACGCGAAGTTGTGAGGCAAAAAGAAGACGTATTTGTACACTATATTTATTTAGGATAATTTAGTAGGAGTAAAAGAAAAACATACTATGGCACTTTTTCTTATAACATTTATTTTTTTACTTTATTTTTTATTAAGTAAAGAAAATATAACTCCTTTTATTTGTATTTTTACTCTTTTTCATTTATTTTCACTGTGTTTTACTTATAATTCAAACAAAGTGGGAATGATTGGAAAGAACTAATTTAGCTTCACATCGATTCTTCGTATTAGCAAGCGGCAATGTCCGTCAAATTACGTGAATCACAAGTACGTCCCACTCGCTGCACTTTCCTGTGACCGTTTTTCACTTTTATGACCGCTATCCATCTAATTAATCCGCTTCGAATGGGTGTTAAAAAATTCTTTTACTTCACAAATTTTAACCCATTCTTAGTACTTGATAGTATAAAAAAGAAATATTCACATTTGGTAATATATTATCATGTATAAATTAGATTAACCATGTTGAATGAGAACCTATTCTTCAACAAAAGCATGTTTAATTAATAGCATTGCATTAGAATATAATTATCATAAATCTAAAATACAATTTATATAAATTTATTTATTTGTGAATTTTAAAATTATAGTATAATATATGAACAAAATACTTACATGTATTATAAAGTTTAGTAATATAAAACATATATTGATACTTTACGTTACAATAATATATATATATATATATATATATATATATATATATAACTTCTTTAGTGAGTTTAGTATTCCGTGTAACTACTAACAATTTAACATACTTATTAAATATTAATTTTCCCAAACTAAGCATGTTGTCAATAAAAAAAGTAGTGGCAATACAACAAAATTAAATACTTCATTAACTTTTTTAAAAAATGAAAATATTATGAAGAATAAAAGCTAACACTTTATCATTTTTGTGATCGCACAAAAGGACACCCTTTTAGTTCTGGGTGCATGTTGTCATTTGTGGAAAAGAAAGCAACGAATCACCCATATGAAGTTTTATCCTCAATGATTGAGATTTTCTACAGCTTTGAAGAGATAACTAAATTAATTTTGACATAGATAAGCTTTATTGAATAATAATTATCTTATATAGTGAAATTTAATAAAATCTAGTGGTGACAAGGTGAACCCACATTCCACTCCTGATGTTTGAAATGAACTGCAGGGATTCCGTTCGTATTATCATATATATATATATATATATCCTAAAATATTTCTGTGGTTACCGTAACTACAGAGAAGACGAACTTCTTTATGCATTCCTATCCGTTCGTTCTTAAAGGAGGGAAATTAAACACAGACAAAACGTGGCTTATCACACTCGTGAACATTTAGAAAGGATATATGAATATAATCATGAGTAAGAAAAGTAATATAATCCTAATTTAAAGTGCTTTTTATTTTAAAAAAAAAGGGAAATACTTAAATTCACAAAAATTAATATTGCTTATTATTAATTGGTAGATTATATTGTATGATAAGTGTGAAATTGTTGATGAAATTAAAAATTAAAATAATAATTCAATGCTTGTGAGTGTGTGAATTTACTTACGGATGTCCTCGTCGCTGAAAGGTTTTGAATCGGCGATTTCATCGGGAGGAAGAGTGAAACCGGTGAAGGAGAATGAGAGGCCCAAGCTGGCGCTGGAAGCTCGGCTCAGAGCCACGCCGCTGCCAACCTCATCCAGCTCCACCTTCAGCTGAGCGCTCCTCGCCCTCCTTATGTGTGAGTGTTTTCCTCCGCCGCCACTCGGTGAGGCCGAGGTCATCCTTTGGCTCGATTTCCTCGACACCAGTCCGCCACCCTCCGCCAACGGCGGAGACTTCACACTTGTCGTCGTCACCGTCTCCGCCACATCCTCCGATTTCGTTCTCGCCAAGCTGGATGTACTTGCATTTTCCATGCTCACCGCCACTGTATATATCTGTCGATTGAAAAGAAAAAATCAATTAACAAAATAAACACTTACAATTATACCAAAATAAAACGAAGTCATGTGAACGAACATACTTATTTATGAATCTATTGCACATTTTCTATGAACTGTTAATGTTGAGGCAAATAATTTAGACTAAAGAAATATGCAAAATGGAAAGAGGCTTGCTGGAGAAGACTGTATGACAATATAAATTAAAGATACGAGATGAGAAATTGAGAAGATCGTTGCGGATTTTATCTTACCCTACGATTTTTTCTGAGAAGAAAGAGTACCGAAGAGAGTAGAATCGGAAGAGACAGCTCGAGAAGAAATTGGCGGGTACTGTTATGCAAATTTTTGCCATAACAATCAGACGTCAAGTATTCATTCTTTTATAACACAACTGGCAGTTTAAGAGAAGCGAACAAAACTACTAAACTACCCTCCTCTTTCTTTACTAATATCAGTTGCTCCAGGGTCTTCTTGTAAATAAATAAAATATCGATTATGGTGATTGGTCAAGAGAATTTGCAATGAGTTGTAATATGGTCATAAAAGTTACCCTCCACACACAATTCCTGTTGCTACTCCATTAGTCACTTTTTTATGTTATTACAACTCCCTGTCTTTTTTGTAAACAATATATAATTAACATAAATTAAAACCAACTGTATTATTTACATTGAAAAGAGAGACAATAATAGCTAAAATGTTAAAGACTTTTTTTAAATTTATATTCATTTAATGTTTCTTGATTGCTAACATAACATTTCTTGCCAGCATTTATAAAACTTCTGATCTATTCTTCACTTGAACTGAAGAAGTAAAATAAGGGAGAATTTAAGGCATTGAGTACGCAGAGGGCAACAGAAAGAACAATTTCACTGCACTCCGTATTTAGATAAAACTTTAGAGAAATTTAAAAAACTTCTAATTTGAAAATAATAATTTTCTTTTTTGACGTTTTGTTTTTAAATTGAAGGACGTACATTAGAATTCTCGTATATCGAAACATGTTTTAAACTTTTATTTGAGCACGGTCTTAACGAGTCTTCCGTTAATTAATTCTAAAAATCATTTTGTACTTTTTCAATTGCGTGTATTCAATGTATGTTAGCTAATGCTTCCTTCCATACAAGAAGCTCGGTTTTATAAGTATAAGGAGATTTATGAAAAATAAAAGTGAAAAAAAGTAGTATTTTATCATTTTAAGTTATAGAGTTGCGTATAAAAGAATGAATTATTTTATTATATTTATTATAAAAAATTAAAATTAGCTTATAAAAAAATTGTCTAAAATTTTAAGGCAATTATTAGACTTATTTCTTTAGAGACATCGATTATAAGATGAAAGAAAAATTGGTTAAGGTTACCTAATCAAAATTTTGATCCAAAATAAAATATTTTTTTCTTATATCTCAAGCTTTTTATTTTGTTCTCATGTCTCATGTTTTTGTTTTTGTATATGTAGGTAGAATTAAGTTGTTGCTCGTGAGATTTGACTAAAAAAATTATTGTTGGTATAGAGTTATAATGATATATTTGATTATAAAATAAGTTTTCCTAAAAAGCAATTTAAGGTATATCTAACTCTTCTCTCTTTAAAATAATTATTTAAAAAGTAAATAATTTTAATTTGATATTTGGAAATTTTGAAATTTTAATTTTAAATATCAAGAGAGAATACTTTATTTGATATTGCCATATGTATTGATGATTTAGTTCGAATTATTATTATTTTGGAAACTTTTGAATATATTGATTTTTTATATTTTATTTTAATTATTTTCTCATTAAAAATATGAGATTTGGATCTTAAAGTGGTTTGAGTTGAAAGATTGTTAATTTGATGTTTTTAAAATATAATGTAGTTATTGAGATATGTTGTTATTGAAAAGTTTGAGTATTGAAAACTAGTAGTTGAGACCAATAACATGTCTCGTGAGTATGAAACTTGAGTAAGAAAATAATAAGTAAAGAAATATGTTGATGATTGAATATTAATCCAGCAATTTATTTATTGTTTAAGTAGTATTTCAATAGTAATATTTCAATGTCACGTTAGATGTACAATTTTATCTCCTTAATACATATATCGGTTAAGTATTGAAATGTCACCCAAGTGTTAAACCTAATTACTTAATCAACACTTCAAATGATGAAAGTCTTGATTTTATCTTTTTCTAACAAAATAGCATTCAAGGGATAAAATGTTGCTCAAACATTTTTGTTGTAAATTTCCGTGTTTTATATATTTTAAAATTTTATATATGGAATGGTTTTAATTATTAAAAAAAATTATACATATAGTTTATGATAAATTTGAATTGAATAAAGTATAATTAAAAGAACGATATCTCATATAAATGATAAGCAAATGAGGTATTAATAAAGTGATATTGCTTTTATATGTATTAACTTGCAAGTTAAGTGTTCTTCTTTAATAAATATAATTTTACAGGGTTTGTAAGCGTTGAGTCATACTCCTTTAGAATAATCAGTAAAAAATAGATGTACGTATGTAGTTTCTTAATAACTATATTCGTTAAATATAATTGTCTATAAATAAATATGTAAGTTTAATTTAAAAATATAATTAATTTTAAATGAACTTACCTTTTTTTAACTTTATATCACCATTATTCTAATCCTAGTACGGTAGGTGAACATATAATAAATGTTGTAAAATTAGTAAATAAAGTCAGCGAACGTAAGATTCTTTAAAAGTTTGAAAATTTATGTTTATATATTGGTTTTTTAGAGTCGATGTTGGACAAATCTTATACTTGTTTAAATGTAGGTTCGAAGAAATATAAGCAATATATGAATCTTTTATATATTATTATTATTATAATATATGGGAATATTACTTAGTACGGAGATTCTTTACATGTCCAATTTTAGGGTCTTCAAATTTTAAAATTTAATATATTGTCCCTTCATTGGTAAATTTTAGGAACGAGGGACATAATAACATGACTTTAAATAATGTAACAACGATCCTATTTAGAAATCGTTTAATTTAATTAAAAATAAATAAATTTATATGTAATTATAATATTTCCAAAAAATTATCTGTTAATGATTAATGTTTACGGAGAATAGTAGTAGAGATTTAAATTTTAAAAATTAAGCTCTTAATTTCATTAATCTTCACAAAAGAGATACAATTCACAATATTTTTTTATCTGTGAAATAAAACAATTAAGTATATTTTAATTAATATAAAAAGAAATAAATAAAAAAGTTATATAAAGATTTAAATATAGCGCCTAAAAACCAAGGGCATATTTTTTATTCTTCCCAAGGGAATGTTTTATCTTCTTCAGGTTTCAATCTGCCATTAATCGTAGCTTAACCTTGCTGAGTGAGGTTCTTCTAAACCTCATAGCAGACTTTCCTCATCTTCAGTATTAATGAAATTTACTCCTTACTTAAAAATGTAACCACACTCATGACACGTGTATTCAGGGGACAGAACTACTTACTACTTTTGGATTTTTTGCGTCTAATTTTGTTAATATGCATAGAAAAGTTAATTAATTTTATTTACAGATTTTGGTTATAAAATAATATCACATATGTATTAGAATTATTTTCTCAAAATATTTTCTTACTCACAGTTATCGAGATAATTACATCTTTAGATAAAAAAAAATTGAGTACACTTTCATATTTTTAGTAATATTTCTTTAGGATTTTAGTTATTTAAAATGATATAAATTAGTATTACATTTATAATCAAACTAATTATATGTAAGGGGAGTATAGTTCAGTTGGTTGAACAGTGTGTTACGCTGGTCTAAATTTTCCCTAAAATTTGTTCAATTATTATGAATAAAAAATAATTTCTCAACCGTTTATTTTCATCAATTTGAGTATAATTAATTGTAAAATCAGGAGATTTATTATTAAAATTGGTTAATAAAATAAAGTTGCAAACATTACATACTAAATTTGAGATAAGCAATAAATATTAATCTTTCTATCACTATATATTTTTTAAATGTGCATATCATTTTTATTGCTATTTTTCGTATTACTTGTGAGATTTCTTACTTCAAGAACAACCAATATATGTAAATTTAAGGAAATAATCAAAATATCATGTTATAATTTGGAATTTGCTTTTGAAAATCATAATATTGTCACGATATTCTGCTTTTGCTTTCCAAAATTGAAAGTAAATACCTTTTAAATCCCTATTGGTTATCATTATTCCGAAAGATAATATGGAAACTAACATAATTTATTTTAATTTAATAAATTCCTAGAACACGATTAATGTGTTTGTATTTGATACAATAAAAACTTTTACTATAAATTCATACAAGTTTTTCTTATCACAAGTAAAACTTGTATCTTTATAAAGTGTTTTCTTTAATAACCCCTCCTAGCCTTTGATCCTAGTTCCATCTTGTATGTAACATGATAATCCAACGATCAAAATAAGTCTTCATAACACTACATCTAATTTACAATTATGTTTCTTTACATCTTTCCATCACACCACTTATCTTATCTCACATTTTCTTCTTTTATCACTAAGATTATTAAATTATTACATGAGAGTGGCGTCACGGTGAGTAAGTTTGTTTTGACGTCGTTCAAGTGACCATTGACCTTGCAATGCCGACCATGTCTGCCGTACATTTATTGAAAATGAACAGTTTTTTTCTCATTTTGCATGAAATTCGGAGGGTTTGGACACATCGAGGGTGTGTGTGTCAGCTGGTTGGAATTTTGATGTCATGCACGTGAAGGACAAGGCTAGCGCTTTTGGTATATGTTAATGAAGGTTTAACGCTATATGGGTATGCCTTATCGTCACTGATGTGTGTGCTAATCAAGTACACCTAATAAGAACAAAGGCCATGTAGTTTCACTGAACTTGTGTTGCGTTGGAGGGGCCTCTGCATGTGTACAAGCTTCAAACACTTGCTTGAATCGATCGACATTACCTGCACCAGAGGCAAGCCAGACTTTTGGAATTTTTCATAACAAAAACCCTAACTTTTTTTTTTTCTCAATATGATCTTATTTTTGGTACGTTAACTATGCGTGAGCTTTGGTTAAACTAATAAAAAAAAAAATATTTGAGATGGACGTATAAAGATATTGAAATAACTTATGAGCTATATATGATTTGGTGATGGGTATCGATACGATATTTTTCTTTCTTTAAATATTTATGGCGTTGAAATGATCCAGATCGCACAGTGGCATGAAGATGCTGATATTCCTTGGTGATGGATACGTTTTGGGTTGAGGATAAATACCGAAGGACATATACCAATCAATGTCTAACTGCATTCATGGCATGCTTTCGTTATCTATGGCTGGGAATTTGGTGAAGAGTACACGGTTTCTACGTTGAAAAAAAAGAGGTCATTCTCATGCAGTAATGGAAATTAAGATTCGTGGTGAGAATAGGGAATAGGTGTAGTGCAGAGAAAGGTGTGGACAAAAAGAGTGGCCCAAAAGGTGTTGTTTGGTGGTTACTGACGATAGGGAGCTGTCACTGTATCTTTTTCCTGTCCATGGTTGGTCGCAATCCTTTCACAACATCTCGCCACGTATCACTCCACTCCAAATCTGCATTTAAACCATCCCATTATTATATTCCAAACACTGCTAATTAATTACCATTTGCAAGTCACATGCAACAAGTTTTACGTTGTAATTTTGTTGAAGATTTAAAGTAGTAAATTCTTTTGTTTATTAAAAGTGACTCTAAAATAGAATCGTGTATCTTACTAAATCAACTTTTAGATAAAAGTTATTTTTATTTATGTATTATAAATTAATCTTATGTTGAATTAATATAAGATTTTTAGAATATTTTTTCTCATTAAGATTACTTAATTTGTGTATGTGATTAAATATTTATGGATGATAACCTAATAGATTTATTAAAAAATGAGTTTAAGTCTAATTTAATTTTATAAAACTAATTTATAAGATAAAAGTTATTCTAATTTCATATATCATAAATTGACCTTGTATCTCTAATCGATATAAAATTTTTAAAAATTATTTCAAAATCATATTTTAAACAAAAATTATTTATTTTTGTAAAAAAATTTATCTATTTTCATAAAAATCTAAAAAAATACACCAGCTTCTAAAATAAACCATGCAACTCGCTACGTTTTTTCTCTTCCTGTCAATTCAAAATTTAGAAATGCTAACATGATTAATTAAATAAAAGTCCAAAATAAATAATAGTATGTGTGCTTCATAAATGAACCAACTTTCTATCAAATAATGCTCCACTTCAATTATTCAGATGTGATGTAGGAAATATCTATCCATGATGAACTAACCCTTCAAATTCAATCATTCATTTTGAAGATAAAGGCTTCACAAACTATATACTCGCAGAAGATCTTTGACCTTAAAGAATACCAGGAGTGATGCATACTGTACAGACAGATATCTTAGACATCTCACACATATAATATCTTAATTGCTATATGTATAGCAATTAATTTTCTTGACAAACCAACCTATATGTGTTTTCTTGCCCATAATCGATACAAATGCTTATTGATTTTATCACGTGAATATTAGTAATTCATGGTTTTGTTATTAACAAATTAATTTTCAGAATCATATCTAATTAATTGTTCAAATTTATATGACTTTTATTATTATCATTATTATTATTATTATTAATTATTATTATTATTATTATAAGAAATGATTTTTTTTTCTATTTTAAAGGACGTCCCGTCGAAGGTAGTAAAAAGGAGACTCGCGAATATTCCCTTTTGTGTCTTTTTCATAAATTATTACAATTCAACTCGATTATTTTAAAAATAAAATAACGCGATTATTAAAAAAACACACTTAAAAAATACTTATCATTGAGTTATCTTCGTAATTTTGATTCAGCAAAAATGAATCAATTAAAATATATATTTTGAAAATTTAGAGTTTTTAACGATGATTAATCCCTACCTGTTATCATCTTGTAAGGTTTTTTATAACGATTTACTTTTAATCACCTTTTATTCTCAATTTTAAAGTTTTAATGATGATTTTTCTTTTAACCATTATTAAAAAAAAATAATTTATTTGAAAAATGTTACCATTTCTTTTTACCACGGTGGTATTTTAAGCATCATTATTTAAAATAGTTATTTAACGATTAATTGTACCAGTGAATGAGTAATGGAAAAACATATTGTGTCCTAATCTCAACTTGTTTACATTCATCTAAATTTGGGTAATTGGATGAACATTTGTAAACTATACAAGTTAGAAATGACGATAAGCATGGACTTAAAAAGAGAGAATAAATAAGGAGTGGAAGGTTGCTCTCCCATATATATGACTACGATACGAGTCATTACATTACACTGCACTACTCAACACACTGTTCATAAAAGCATTATTTCAACTGATAGTGGCGGTGCCCTTAGTGGAAGGGTATCTCACGTGACAAGGACGTGATGGTTACTTCGACACTGTGTGTATGAATCAGGTCCACCCACTTAGAGCTTTATTACTTTCTAAAATTTACAAATTAAATTATTCTCATTCTTGCAATTTATTTATTATCGTTAATTAATTCGTCAAAACAAAAATATGAGTTGAGCCGTCATGTAACGCCAAGTGTATAGCCCACAATTCACTGTGGACACCTCAGAGGTGTCATCGCAGGGCCATGACACTTGGCCTTTGTATGGCCCAGTTCCTCCCTTCCATTCCACGTGGCCCACGGATCATCACTTTCTACACCCCAACCTGTCTGTTTTCCCCTACTTTCTGCCCTTTCACACATTGTCTCCTTTCGGACACGCATAAGAAGACAAACATCACAATTTCTCACACATCAAAGGGCATTTAGAGAAACTCACAATCTACCATGCTTACCATCGTTATCATATCACTTTTAACAAATTTTAAAAATTAATGTAATCGTCATTGTTGTATTAATTCTCAAGACCCATAATTTTACATAAGATTCCAATCATATTATATAAGCTTGATCCAATATAAGTTTACTATAAAAATACAGTTCTTAAATTCAATATATTTGTTAATAAAAAACTTAAACTCTAAATTCTATGTTCTAAAATTACTTACGACTAATGGAAAATCAGTACGTTTATTTTATGATGGGGAGAATGAAGTGTGTATTTAAGACTAATTCAATGTTCTTTTTAAGAGATATTACTTAAGTTTATTTTTTCCATATAAAAAAAAGCTGAACATGGAATGTCAAATTAGAAATGACTTAAAGTTGATCCAAATTTAGACTTAAAAATTTAAAGTTATAAAAGTAATAATTAATGAAGTGCGCTGAATAAAAATAATGATTGATAGAAGAAAATATCTGAAATGGTCGCAATTAATGTGGTGCTTGCGTGTGTTTTTGTTATGTTTTTTGTTTACTTTTAAAATATATATAAATATATATATAATTTTCTGTCTTTATTTGGGTGAATTTAATTAGGGATGAAAAATGAATGTCTAATCAATTCATTACTGTAATATACATGGTTAGAGGGGAATTTTAATATATGTATATATAGAGAGAGAAATAGGAGGAAGAAGAGATTGATATATACAGATAGAGAGGGGTGTCCCGGTGGAGGGGTTTGGATTGGAATTTTAATTGTTTGCTCACAAATATTTTTAGGAAATTACTATATATAACTAATCATTTTTTAAGTTTGTTTCAAACGTTTGACATATTTTATATTTGATAATTAATTATTTTATTATGTTATATTATAATTAATTAAAACATTGTGTTTGTTGTTTTATAATTTTTTAGAATAAATAGTACTTTTATACAAAAAGAAAATGAGTATGAATACCAGGTTAAAGATCATAATAGTGTAAAAAAAACATTTAATCATTTAATATATAATCACAAAACAGTTTTCACCAGTTAACATAATAACCATAACAAACTTAAACAAATTAACTTCTTACGTTGATTAAGATGATAATCAAAGTAGAATTCTTGCATAACATATTCTAAGCTAGTACCGATATATGAAATTATTTTTTTATGGTTGGCATTACCATAGTTTGGGTAGGATGTGCTATTTTTAGGAAAATGTATGGTTTACTTTGTAATAAAAAAACTTTAATACAAAATACCAACGAGATAATACTAGTATATTTTAGCAAAAAATAAAAAATAATAATAATTACTTCTTTTTATTTTAACCTAAACCATCTAATATGGCAAACTATTATAAAACAAACCTATAATGTTTAAATAAATAAAACTAAACTTAACTACTAGTGTTGAAGAATATAAGTTGTTTATTGTTATTATATTTGCAAACTTGTGATTGTGTATATTTTAAATACATCAAACATTCGAACTGTTTTAACATTTAACTCTTTTATATATATATATTGTCTTTTTGAGAATTGTTAATACTACTAATCACTAAAGTTGGGATAATATAATCTAATTGTCTTATACTTTTTACTTAAAATATTGTCACAAACTCTTCATTTTATTTATAATATATAACTAAATATATATATATATATATATATTCCCATGATTTCCCTGAAAAAAAAATGTATATATCAAATTTTAGGATTGTTATTTATAAATTGTCTATTTTTATACTAAGTACTATCAAAACAATTTACACGAAATTACAAAAAAAAAAAGAGTTAATATACATAAAATATTATATATATATATATATCATTGTCACATGTCAATCAGATCACATTATTAACACAATACGTAATAAATAAAAATTGAATTACTTTGAGTCAATATAGAAATTTTCAACTATACATATTGAAATGAAATTATGTAAATTGTCACAATTGACACATTCTAAAATAATTATATTAGATATATTTTATTATAAAATAACACTTGACCCATCAAAAATATCATTCGTAAACAAAATATATAATTTCTTATGTTCCAGTCAATATTTCATTTGGTATAAAAAATTGTGATACAAAAAATTTCTTCAAATTTTCACCACTTTAGTCACTGTCTATGTGATGATATTACTAATAAAGTATGAACTATTTATGTTATTTTATGAGTTTCGTGTGTTTAATAATACGACTTTTAGAGCTAATATCATTTAAGTGTAACTCACCATACATAAACTCATAAAATGATAACACATCCATACAGGATGACATATAATACAAACATCACACAATACACATTGTTTATGTCATACCAACATATGAATTTCATTACATATAAAATATATATCACACATTAATCATGTATGTAAACATATATAATTAACAGACATGTGAATCATTATCACCATCATCATCAGGTATATGTCACGTGAGGAATCTTATTTTTTGTAAATGAAAAACTTTTTTACTTAAGCGGTTTCACAATACTTAAGTAACATGACTCCAAATATCATGGATAACGTATGTGTCATTTGCTCAAATGTCAATTTCACGTTTAACATTGTTTGGTACATTTTAAAGCTCGACTCAACATTTCATTAGCAATGGAGTGACCACATTGTCACTTGATATTTAACATGTTGTATGACCTCACACATTTTAGAAACTCATGCACCACTACAAATATTCAATGATTAAATGCTTGAATGACAATTACTTCTGTGTATGAGTTATATATATATATTATTATTTGAACGTTTATGTTGACACTCAAGTAATAATTAGTGATAAGTATATGTAATTATGACTCATTACTTAACCAGTATGTCACCACTTAAACAATATTGGTTAAAAGAGCAAAAAATTTTATATAATAACTATACACGATTTAATTTAATATTATAATATGAGTATACTGTTTAACTAAGTCATAATTTCCTAATGATAATTTTCTAAAACAGATATTTTAATTGTTTGCACGTAAAGAATTATGACAAAGAGAAAAAAAAAATATAATGTCTAATACTTAACCTATAAACTATTCAATTTTTTTGGCAATGTTCAAAAATCATTTTTCAATATTTAAAAACAACTAAAAATATGAATAATCAAGCTATAAGATATTAAGCATCAAGAGAAATTACAAGATTTATAAAAAGAAATATATATTATAACAAAGAAAATATATATTGAAATAAAGAAACTACAAATGAAAGAAATTCAATACATTCAACTTTAATCAAATAAGATATTAATTTACTTTAAAACATTATACAAAAATGACAAAGTTTAAGTTGAAAGTATTTCCAATAAGTCTTATTGTATAAAACAATATAAAAAAAATATTTATGTTGTTTTTGTGCAAATGTGTCCCAATATGTAAAGTTTTATTTGTTGGAAATTTATTTAGAATGTACATTTTCATTAGGTGAAATTATGTTGTGTCTCATTGGACAAGAACCAATGTTGAAGTTAGATGTTGTTTAGCTAATATATTTGTTGGTCTAGAAAATACAAAATGCTTTTCATTAGACAATGCTTATAATATATGAGCTAAAACCTTTCCTAATGTTTTCTTCTTTTCATTACTTTAAATTTTGGTTTCTCTGTATAATTGTAAAAAACTGGCTAGTAATCTACTTTTATAATCCAAAATATTAAATCAAATCATTTTGAACACAAATTATAAAAATATAAAGAGGTTCAATACACACTAAAGAAAACAAAATTAGTATGATACTTATTAATTGTATTTTAATTTTATAGAAATTTTAGAAAATCCGAATTCTTCTAGGTAAATAAATTTATAATGAAAAATAAAAACACGTATTTATAATATATATATATATATATATATATATATATATATATATATATATATAAACTTCCTATAATAATAATGATTAATTATCAACCGAATGTTGTTTTCACATCAATTAGTAATATAAATATTAAAATAACAAATTACTCAAAACTACGAGTCACCCATCTAAACTTTAAATTAAAGAGCAATTTGTCTTGAATATTTTTGATGGTTGCATAGGCAACAAAATAATTTTAAGTTTAAAAATATTAAAATTCCAAAATATAAATAATAACAAAATAGAAACACAAGAGTGTGTACAAACTGAAGATATTCCAATATATATTGTTGTTGACTAGTAATTTTTAATATATTTTATTTTTCAATGATGTGCAGTTGTTTAATTTTTATAAATATTTGTTGCTTTATATATTTGTATTCTCTTATATCTATTTATATACGTGAAATAGTGAATTCTCTCAAGTCTGCACAATTATTTGTTCATATATATGATTTTAATATTTGATTTATAATTTGATAATGTTTTGGATATTAACTACTTTTATTTTTAAAATTATTAAGATGCATGGTGCCTCTGTGCATCATGTATTTTTTTATTTTAACATTATATGATGACTACCACCTTTATATATTTTTTATTTTTAGTATTTTCATTATATTATTACTCTCTCTCTCTGTATAAACAGATATCGAATACATAAAAAAAATTAATGGATAACATTATTTTCAAAGAAACCACTGGTAAAATACATGTAAGACTAACGTTCAAACTCATTTTTGTTTTTGTCCCCTTATTTTTTCTTATTTATTTTCTTCTCTTTCATGGTTCTCTGTAGTTAACCTTCTATATTTTTTTTTAATTTGATATAACACTTCAATTCTTACCTCATATTTTGTAATACAAAGATCACCTAATTCTGGACTATTATTTTTCAATGAGATTTAAATTTGGAGTAAGTATATTTTTACTTTAATATCTTTTTCTTTCAATATACTTTATAAGTTAGTCCTACTAATTCTTGCATTTTCAGTGATATTACGTAACTAAAGGCTATATTTAACTAATTTTTGAATAAATTAAAAACATATTAAAAATCTTTTTTTATAAATAACTAAATTTAAACATATTTTAGCTCTCGAATTTGATGATAAAAAGAAGTCATCATTATATAATATAATAACATAGTATAATAAATTTTATTTTTGGCTGTTAAAAAAAACATAATATAATAACTTTTTTAACGCATTTTTTAGGTTATTTTCTATAGCTTTTTACATTTTATTTTGTTTTATCCAAAACACTAAAGATGATAAACTAAAATAATTTTTATGGAACATTTTCGTTTTTACACCATAGGATCAAAGAATTTTGTTTTTGGTACTCAAGTAAATTTTGTCTGTTCCTGAAATAATTTATTGGACGGGTTCTTCCTCCATCCTAATAGATGCTTCCTGCACCTTAATAAAAGTTTTTAGATGCCAACTTTGCCCTCAACTAATGCAGTATAAAATACAAAATTACCCTCCACCCTATATGTATCCAAATATCTCCATCCGGGTCAGCTTCTTCATTTTCCGTTGTGAACCCTAAGTGCATCCCGCCGCCAGGAAGCTGTCGCCGTTCAACCTTTGCCGTTCAACGTGAGCTTTCTGTATCACGCAAACGTTGTCTCCTGCTTCTCATCCTGTTCAGATTTTTCTTCGTCCGGTTAACATCGTCTTCATCCCGATTGTTCCATTCTTCGATTTGTTTTCTTCAATCGTTCAAGTAAGTAATTTATGTCATTTATTAGCAATTAGTAAGTTCAAT
>Ga0099824_1002224_pt1 | contig 28339 bp, 10 predicted proteins | sample SiratrowhiteBW_FD_76837 | JGI IMG/M metagenome (GOLD analysis project Ga0099824, IMG submission 76837) | Root nodule microbial communities of legume samples collected from California, USA - Siratro white BW | ecosystem: Host-associated > Plants > Roots > Nodule | place: USA: California... | reverse complement strand
ACCACTTGCAAAATTAGGGTTGATGTGTTACCCATTAATAAGGAAGTGACCTACATGTCCCAAGCCTATGTGAATTTGAATCTATACCTCTCCAACGTCAAGCTACCACACCCTCTCATCATGCACATAGCATGTGATTATTTGATCATATTAATATGGATATAAGATGCAATATTTTATGAATATATCCAATGATAATAAAAAAAATAAACCATGGTAAATAAAGAATTATTTATATAAATCCTTAAATGAAATGAAATAGTATGTCCTTGTGATAAAAAAAAAAAAACCCTAATTAAAAGAAATACACTCCACCTCAATACTAGGTCTTCACTAGTAATTATATGAAATATTTATTCTAGTAAAATTAAATTAAATGGTTTCACTATCTAATGGATTAATTAGTTGACAAAAATACATTTGAGTTTAAAAAGAAAGACCAAGATTGGCTTTTTGCAAAATATAGAGAGGTGTGTGAATAATCCCAAATCAAGGATTAGTGTAGTCTAAAAGATTGATACTTTTGGGAATACCTCAAAGTTTTATCAAAAAGCTAAAGACCCAAAATAAGGTGGTTATGAAAAAAGTTATATGACTTGAGTGTATCGGATAATTCAAAGTTATAAGCTAAAGAATTCAGAGTTAATCAATTTGACCTTAAAATTTGAAGTAATTTGTCATTTGAACAATAGTATGATAAAAAAGAATGTTAATATGTAATTATTTTTAAACGTTTCTAAAAATATCGTAAATTGTCTATCTTTTTGTTCATATTTTTTTTCCTAGAATGATAGAAAAGAATAATTCTCAATAAGAACATTCTTCTCCGGTGACGAATATTCTTTTTCCCCTCTTCTTGACGTGTGTTGGATTTGAATTTTAAAATACGTTTTTCATAAAAAAAAAAAAAAAACGTATTACATTTAACTAAGAATTTTGAATTATATAAACAAGTTTCGCGGAATTCAATTAGTATAATTAGAAAGTTTCAAGGGGCACAACAAAAATCCATCATACTATAAATTAACTTTTTAAAACTAATAAAAAATATGTCGGTCTTCAAAATATATACATTTTGATTGGTTATTTTTTCATAAAAAAATTCTTAATCCCCTTGCATTCTTTGGTGTCTTAGTAAATAAACGCAAAGAATTAGAGACAAGGAAAGATGAAAGAGAATTAGAAAGATTACAAAATGGATAAAATAAAAGACAAATAGAAAATAATAAATCAAAATTAGAAAGGAAGAACGAAGGGAGAATATAAAATAAGGAAAAGATGAAAAAAATAAAAGTGACTCAATCAAAAAAATGCAAAACAAAGGGTGTATAAATATATTAATCAAAATAAGAAGAAAGAGGATCAATTAAAATAAAAAGGATAAAAGACAATACAATAAAATCAGAAAAATGGGAAAAATGAAAAACAATCGAACAAAATAAAACGAGATGGAAAATATAATAAAATAAAATAAAGTAAAAATAAGAAAAACATAAAAAAGAGGAGAATAAAATAGCATTACTTAATCCATCCCTCACAAATTTAAGTGTTTAAAACTTCACATAGTCCCGCGGGCAAGGATACCAAAAATTTGATGCATAAAAAGGCACTTAAAGACAAACATAACCTATAACAATGGAACTAAGAAACTTTAATTTGGGCTTCAAACTTCAAAATACAAATTTGAATTTGGGGCATCAAATAGTAAGTAAGGTGCCAAAAAATTTTTTTTGGGTGTATTTAGTATTTTAAGGCAGTGCAAATAGTAACTACAAACAAAACTATTTCTAACCCAACGTGGGCTGGAAAATATGAAATTAATATATCCTTTGCCCCTATATAATGAAATATCCAATGCCAATTTTCATGATTCTACCTAAATTTTTGGTTTAATTTCTTATAAGAGTGGATAGATTATTCTTATTACTCGTCAACACGAATAAATATTTTTCAATGAAAATCAATTTCTCCTCAATATATTACTCAAATTATACTCACCTTAATTTTTAGTTCAATTAGATACAGAACACTCATTACTAATTCTTTATAAATTGAGTACATCAAATTAATTGCTTTTACATTAATCTTTGTACTTCTTAAAAAACCCCAAAAAAAAAATAAATAAAAGGTAAGAAAATCCTACTCTTAAAATCTAGGTAAAAAACTTAATTGTATCACTAAGGACTTAAATTATATTTTTTTTATTTGACTCACAAATAAAAAAAAAGGAACAAAACCTGATATCAAAGTGTCTGCTTGTTTATCTTAAAAAAAATTCTTATAGGACTTTTTTTTGAAAAAAAAGAGTTAATAGAAGATCATTTTATGAATTTAAATTAGTTTATTTATAATTTACCATTAATTTATACTTACGTTCTATTTGGAATAGATTTTCTATAAGTACTTCTTAAAGAAAATAAAATAAAATGAGTCTTTTCATAAAATTAAACATAAAAGTTTAAGCAAATTATATTAGATTTTTTTTTATAAATCAACTTGTGCATAAGATAATTTTAGTTTATAAAAAAATATATACTTTTTTTTAGTCTTCTCTCTCATAAATATTCAGGAAAAAAATTACCCAAACAGACTCGTCAACTAAAGTTAATTTATAGAAAAGTTAATCTTTTTTTTCTTCCTTAGAAGTTTTGTAAAGAAAATTTCTCCAAACATATAGACTTAGTCAATAAAGAGTACATTTTGCTATTACAATATTGTGATATATGAACGCTGTTTTGCCTTGGTATACCTTATAAATTACAGGCTGCTAGAGTTGGTGTTGGTTGAACCCATGAAATTGTTCTGCAATTTTGCCTGGAAAACACGTTTTAAAAGCTGTTTACAACTCTTGCCAAACAAGAATTTCAATTCCACGCACTTTTTTATTTTTCCACTTATGGAAAAATAAATGTCCCTTTTCAAAAGTCTTGCCAACTGTGTGAAACCAAGTCACCGTCCCTTGTAACGTGTGAAGTATTTTTGTAAGGTTAATTATCATTCAAAATTTCATCAAAAGGTAATAATTAATTCATATAATTAAATTTAGACAAATATTACATTTACCCAAAGAATAATGTATTTAGATTATTTATGTACTTGAAATCAATTTTTGTTAGTGAACCATATTAGATAACACAAACTTTGCTTCATTTTCAAATGGTAAAGAAATGGCTCTTATCAAGTGCATGTTTGAATAATAACTGATTTAATTTCTAAATCATATTAAAATTTGAAAAAATAAAAAAACAATTATTTAGTGTTTTGACTTTTAAATTGAAATTAAGAATCAATTATGAAAGAATGGAATCTAATCTAAACACACATTAAATGTGATAGATCCACGTTGTGAATGGAAAATTACTTTATTCTTTTCAGATTTGTTAATCTAATCTAATGTTTTGTTTTGGTGAAATTGATGTTATTGTTTTTATTCTGCGAAGAAGTCTTACTGCTAAGAATAAATTTCAGTTTTAAAATTTATGAAAACTTGATAGGAGATAAGAAATAGGTTTTGTTCTTGATTAAATTATTGCTTCACTCCGTTTATACTTTATTTTTTCTCATTCTTTAATCATCATAACTAGAAACTTTGACTTTATAATAGGATCTGGAGGTATTTTTACAAACTTTGGTTCTTTGGATTGACTATGGGAATGCTTAGAAAATTTTTTGAGAATACCCTTTTTCTTCTTATCATAAATTAAAATTATTCAGTGTATAATTAAAAATATAATTAAAAAATAATAATAATTAATCAATGTAGTTTTAAGTTGATTTCGGATAAATTATGTGTTATTTGTTATTAAAATCCATAAATATCTTATCTTCCATATTTAAAATGTTATATTCTTAGTATAAAATTGTGATAGAGATCTTGGATCGGATACAAATATATACAACTTTATAAAACCTTATTATATATATACAGAGATTTTATTAAATGACAGGTTATTTTCTTTAATATAGTTTGTATACGGTTGGTTGAGTTAGGTTAATTTCTTCCACAATAAAAACATGCTCATTTTGTCAAAATTCTTAACATATCAAGCTTTTATTATTTGACTTTAACTACTCTAGCATGCTAAGATGCTAAACAGATAAATCTAAGAAAATGACAAAAATCAATGAATTAGTGACGTAATTTAGCGATGAAAATTGATTTTTCTCCCAATAGTTTCGGAAGCTTCTGCAAAATAAACATATGTATGTTATAATTTGATCAACTATAAACTTTTCTTTTAACTCTTATCATAAAATTACTATTAAACTTGTATTATATATATATATATATATATATATATATATATATATATATATATATATATATATATATATATATTTATTTATTTATTTGTTGTGTATTCTGTCATTATGTTATTTATATTTCATACATTCAATTCGTTTAATATTTAATAACATATTGATGTGTCATAGAGATTTTTAATAAACAAATAAATTAAAGCAATATTATTATGCAAAAATTTACTCTAAAACAATGTTATTATATATACTTTCTAAAATGTGACATGTAAATACTCCGTTATACATTTAATGCATTAGTAGACTACATAAAAAAAATAAGAAAATAATTCATGTTGACATACGTAAGCGGTAACAATTTGTATCTTTTAATTGAGTGATTCATATGGAAAGTAATATATACCTTTTGTATCTTCAAGGTATTAACATTATTAGTAATTATTCTTAAGGGATTTTGAAGCTAATAATAATATTTTCAAGATATCAATTCTAATGGTTTATTTGATGGTGTCTGATCTCTAACGTCTGAAAAAAGGGAAAAAGTATCTACAGAAGAGACACTCTGATGTTTAAGTCAGTACTCAGTTATTAGAAATTTAGTGTGACTTAGATTAAAATGAAGTACCTTTTTTTTTCTCCTCTGTTCTTTTTTATTTGCAGTGGTATTTACTTTTTTTTATCAGATGAAAGGTATAAAATACATTCAACCTACCTTTTAACTTTTTGTTAAAGAAAAAGTGTAAATAAATAAAAAGTTGCTTCTATTAGAGACGTTACCATAAGAGAGGTTAGGTTTAAGTGACTCACAACTGAGGAATATTCTATACAGTACAATACAATAATCATTCTTATAATGAATGATTGTATCAATACCTTGATAAAAAATTATAAAGCATACAATTAAATAAAAAATTAATGTATTAAGAGTTTGTTTTAACAAACTTTTCTAAGGATTTTTTTTGTAAAGATGAACTTCTTCATCACGCTAATATTAACTTATAAATAAGTAAGAAATATGTGATATAACTTATTTAAATTTTTATTTTTTAACTTATGTATAAGTTAATCTTATCTTTAAAAAATAAATTTATTTATTTTATTTAGAAGTTGATTAAAGATATCCTACAACAAAAACAATCTTTGTAAGTTAATTGGACTACATTTTTCTTATACCTCTCTAGTTTCTCTTTCAAATGCATTATATTTGAAGTTAAAAACAAGCTTTGCTATTTGCAACTCATTGATAGTGTAACACTTAGTTCTCAGTGTGGAAATTTTATAAAAATTGTACAATTTTATACCAATTTTATTAAAACATACAAATGTGAAGGAGCAAAATATTAACACAGTATTAATGAAGATATGAATCCAAGTAATGAGATATCACAGTATTACCATACTAATGAGTTTGTTACATAAAGAAGACAGGTGGCAGAAGATCCTTAAGTCATGGGTCCAAGGAGGAGTCAAAGAAAGCCAGCATCAAATAGGAGAATGACTGTTTATGCTGGGTAACCAATGAGTGTCTGGTGAATTTCTTTCCCTTATTCTCTTCTTTGACAAATTATGTTATCTCTTTGTGACTTTCTCCTCATCCCTTATTTTTTTTTTTTGACACAGACCTACTGGTGTGAGCATAATTGATGGTCAATTATTCTCACTAAATTCATTAATTTCTAAATTTTTAGAAAAATTTGTGTTGATGAATCTCCATTTAGGATTGTACTGGTTAATTGAATCTTGAGATATTCTTACATTGTTTTTTTTTCTCGAAACTCAATAATCATATATTATAAATTTCACCTTCCACAAAATTTAAAAAAGTACATAAACAGAAAAATTGTGATTTAAAAAGTTACATAAATAGAAAAATTGTGATTGAGAAGCACAATTTCACTTTTTGGAAGTTGTCACATAAAAGACAACTGAAAATTATAAAAAAAGAAAGTCACGAACATGACTTCAAGACCAACTTATTTATATGGATGAAACAATAAAGGACTCATTCTGAAAAATCATCAATAAGTTTCATTTAATTTTTAAAAAATGTTACTATATTTTCTCAACAACAATTCAATAATAATCACTATTCAAAGATGTCGTAAAAGAAATATTTTGTACTAATGTGAAAAATATATATCGAAAGTATTTTTAGAATCATTTACAACTAACTTATCTTTTTTAAATTAATTTTTTAGTATGTTGTTGCATGAATAAGATTTAAGATTACATCATATTCTATAATCATAAATGTTATTTTTCAACTGCGTAAGCATGGATATATTCATTTTCATTACTAAAAGATTGAGTCTAAATTTTATAAGTTTTTATCATAAATAGGAATTATAGACCAAAAATCCTTTAAGAACATGGATATATTCATTTTCATTACTAAAAGTTTGAGTTTAAATTTTGTAAGTTTTTATCATAAATAGGAATTGTAGACCAAAAATCCTTTAAGAACGTTATTTCAATATTTAATTTACTTCTTATTCTTTACATTTTAGATTATGATGAAGTTGTTTTCTGGACAACATTTTCAACAACAAACATAAATAAAAACAAGTGCAAAATTGTAATATATAAAACAAAAAAAAATAATTTCAAATAAATATTAATAAGATGAAACAATTGTGTAATCTTCATTATGAAAAAAAAATATTTAGACACCAATTTTAGTTACTAAATAAAATGGTTGCTAATTGTGATCAAAATAACCACAAAATTAGGTTTTGGTTGCTCAATAACTACAAAATAAAAGTAATGATTGAATTTAGTGACCAATTAAGTCAATATAATTAGTATCTAATATTAGCTACCTAGGTTTTAGTCACTTATACTATTAGATTCTAAATTAGTCTCTCATTAAGTTAGTGACTAATTTTATCATTTTAGAGACCAATAAATTGATTTCTAAAATCATTTTTTCTTGTAGTTCTTGTAAGTTATCTCTCTCAATCCTTCTCTAACTTTCTCCATCCTTTCTAAATTTGTCTCTTCATATCTCATTTATTTTAGAATCTAATTAAAACTCGCAGTAGCTAAGGAGGCATGGAATAATTATATCTGATTAGAATTTCAAACAAACAAAGTAAGTTCTTATTTACTCTAAAAATATCATGTTCTGTGTTTTTCCTTATGTTTTCTCATCAATTTTAGTGAGATCAGTTGAGAAAAGTGATCTTATCAACTAGTTTTACCATATACTGAATTTTGTTTATGTTTAGATAACTTACTCTAGTTTTCTTGACTTTGGATTATAACACCTTCTGGCTTTAATAAATTACAAGAAAAACATAAGTTCCATACAATTTAAAAATCACCAATAAGTTTCATTTAATTTAAATAAATGTTACTATGTTTTCTCAACAACAATTCAATAATGATCATTACTCAAAAATGACGAAAATAGATATTTTGTACTAGTGTGAAAAGTGTATATCCAAAACATGTTTAGGATCATTCACAACTAATTCATCTCTTTGAGATTAATTTTTTATTATGTTGTTGCATAAATAAGGTTTAAGATTACATCATATTCTATGATCATAAATGTTTAATAAAATAATTTTTTATTATGTTTAGGATTGCAAGGTGTCTTGTGAATATAATTGAATTATAAATCTATGTTTTTCCTTGTATTTTGTAACTTACATATGAGTTGTGCATTATGAAAGAGGACTAGCTTCGTATTGGAACTCATTAACAACTTTGTCTATTTTTGGTAGTTTTGAAGCAATATAATGATTTAACAAATTTTCAAAGTATTGAATATTTATCACTTACTACTCACGTTTACAAATGTTATTAATGTTTAGAGATTGATGTGAAAAATCTTTTATTATTGAGGGCCTAGTAATTATGTTTTTATACCCTCTTCATAGACTACTAAAATGTGTTGTATGGAAGTGGTATTTATGTTGTTTTTGGATGCTGGAAAGGTTCTTAATTGTTGTGTATTGTGAATTGAATGGTAAGTATTGATGTGAATAATGGAATGTATTTGAAAGTGATGCCATACATTTGGGATAACATGAGTTGTTGTTTGATTGTGTAGTAAGTATTAGTATCTACGTTTTAACAGAGATCCTCTAGTTTCACTGATGGTCTAAGTCACATAGATTAAAATATCAGGTGGTGAGAAGCTGATGAGGGGTTAATACACATCAGGATCCCATGTAAACATTCGGTATTGGATGTTTAAACTTACCTTGATCCTTAATTGATGGATTAGATGTTAGTCTCTTATAGTAGACAACTTAATATGAGTCTCCAAAAGACAATAGATCCATATGCAATTCATATGATTGAAATGAAATCAGAGTACTGGGGATTGAAAGGAAACTAAGGTACCAGGATTATAAATGGATCTATATGTAGTTAATATGATTGAAATGAAAAGTGTTGTGATTGAAAATAGATTTTTTTGTGGTCTATATGGATGATGTACTTGATAAACTTAGAAAATAGATTTTTTTGTGGTCTATATGGATGATGTACTTGATAAACTTTAAATGTCAATCTTTAAAGAAATTCTTATAAATGACTAATATAGTTTGTTCTTTCTGCATGTATTGAGTATGTTGTTGGGAAAATCTGAAGGGGAAAACCCGAGGAGATCTCACATAAGAATGAGAACTGAGCCCCACCACATATAAGGGAATGACACGACTTCCAATCCAAAACCTTAAGGCGTTGAGTTTGTGGGTCTTCTTTCTTATATATTGCTCAACTTTCTCATTCCTACCCAATGTGGGACTTAGACTCATTCTCAAACCCGAGTACATTACTCATGACCCTTCACTTGTACTGTCGTTCACACCCTTATACGGGACATATTTGCCTGAAATCACCATCAGGAAGACTTTCGATATAGGGATCAAACTGTACTCATCCAAGCCGAAACCGTCGGCTCTGATACCTTTTGATAGAAATTACAGAATAAATGTTCTGAATAATGAATTTAGCCATCATGTTAAATTATTAAGAGTCAAAATTCAATAGAAGAGTCACGTACCTGAATCTATGGATGAAGATATAATACTCGATAGGATTATGATCTTCCTCAACCAAAATCTTCTTTATTCCTCTTGCTAGACATTAGAGTGACTCTTTTGATGGGGTAAGAGACCACAAAGTTTGTGATTTTGATATATTGGAGACCAACCCTTAATCAATAGCTAATATGATTATATAAATAAATAAATATATATAAATATATAGTCCACAATTAGACTAAGGAAATATAATTTCCTAACATATGTTATAATTTTCTTTTTCACTAGCTTACCCTTACTTTTTTTTTATTCTAGTGTAACTGCGGTGATTGTACTATATACATAAGTAGATAGAGATACATGTGTGTAGAGCATTTGAAAGACCATAAACTTTTATTTACTTTTATTTTGAATTCTATTCTGTAAAAAATTGTATTTATATAAATTTTAGGTGTCCATAAAAATATTTTAAAATATAATATATCTTATATAAACCCTTTAATTGGGTATTACAAATAATACTTGATTGGTATAATAATAACTATGATTTTTACTTAAGATATTGATTTCAAAGTCTTGAATTAGCTACCACCACGATCGAGAGGTATAATATAACACAAATTTAGCATAAATTAACTTCTATATTATGTTTAAATTAAAATTATTAGCACTAAAAATAACTATAAATGAGAAAGTTTACTTCAGCTATTAAAAATATTAGTCTAAAATATTAGTAATTCCACAAATGTCATTAATTTTCCTTTTTAATTAATAAAAGTATGGATAATAAATTGTTGCTCTTTTTAAACTAACTTTCATTGTGTCATATATAAAAAGGAATTGTTGATCCATTTATTGTGATAGCTTTTAGTTTTCAAAAAGTCTTTTAAAATTGGGTAGGGCCTTCTGAAATAACTCCCTGAATGCCATAACTTGATTGTGCAATTCTTTAAAAATTGTTAATTACATTATACTATGTGACGCAACGGTTACAATTGCAACATTTTAAAAATTAATTCACTATAATTTCTATCTTCAATTTAAGGATTTTAACATTTTTATGATTGCAATTGCAGGTTTATTAGTTGTAATTAATCATATATAAACTACACAATAAAGCAAAATATATCTTTAAAAAAGTTAATAATTAATTTTTTAGTAGTTATAAATTTAGATAATTTTACTTGAGTATTTAAAATGTTTTTTTTATTTTCTTTCAAATATTTTTTTTTGAATTTTTTGGTTTCTAACTTACTAATCAATTTGAAACTATCTCTCCGATTTCATTTTTCTTTTCAAGACTAAATTGTCTGATGACTTAAAAAGATAGAAGAAGTGAATTAATTGATGACATCATCGCATTTTATTCACAGCAAAGTACACAAAAGAAGAAAAAAAATATTTTAAATATTCAATAAAACAAATATATTTTAATAGAGTCTAAATTTGAAATACAAAATGTAATAAAAAAATGTATATTAATTACAAATTTTAAATATAATTTTTGTCTCTAATAATTCTTTTAATATTTTCCTTATAATATAGTAAGTAAATACATGATTATTATATAATATAATGGATAATGATTATAGTGCAAGTTGAAATCAATAGAAGTTAGATAATACAATGTAACAAAATAATGATATATTAAATTATTAATTTTGTATCATTTTAACTTATATAAATATATTGTAATTTTTTAACGAGTCACCATCTTTAGACTTAAAAATACCGAACTATATGAAATATATATATGAAGAAATATTTTGTTAATATTTATAATATCTCAAGATAGATGATAAACTATTATAATTTTTTATAGTGTTTAGTTTTTGCAATACTTTTTTTTAACACTTTGTTACATTTTTAAATAATATACATATTTCAATGAGAATGTTGTTGACTTTAACTATATATTTAAATAAATTATATATGAACTATTTCTTACTAATTATTTGTAATGTGATAATTTTAATTATGAATTATCTATTTGTTATAAAATTCAATGAAAGTTAGTTGTAATGTGATAATTTTAATTATGAATTATCTATTTGTTATAAAATTCAATGAAAGTTAAGGATATATGCTAAAATAGATCAACTTATTTTTTTTTAAAGTTCATATATATTAGGAAGATCTCATAATAATAAGATATAAGTCAAACTTACACAAGAGATTGACACCACCTTCAACTTAAATTTTCAAAATAATAAATTTATAGTTCTTCTTTCCTATATGTGTATTTCTGCATAATATGAGACTTAAACTCATATTTAGATATAAAAATTACAACAATTAAAAAGGTTAATTACTATTTATATACACAATGAATCGACAAACTATATCCAAAATAGTTCCAAAAATATTCAAGGTATTGAAATAAAGGTCATCCATTTCACAATCAACTTTCATGATATTATGGCTATTTCTTTTTATTTTTCCATGCATATTTTCTTTTACATTCTATCCAAATTTAATGACTCTAATAACATAGTTTGAATTGTCTCAACATTGATGATTTTTTATTTTTTTTTATCAACCATACTCAGAACTGATGATTGATAAAATGAATTTCATGATTATAAAACATGAAAGACAAGCCAATACATATTATAAGAGAAATCTTAACATTAATTAGTTATCTTTTAGCATAATAGTTTATAAAAGATTAAATGCAAATTACGTTTAGAATAATATAACGATGAACTCAAATATGTAAGAAATTATTATTAAATAAATAATCTCTTTTGGTATGTAGTAATCAATAAAATCTGTTGTATATAAAATTTACTACACATAAAAGAAAGCCTATTTTTTAATGTGAAATAAAATCACATATCACTGAAAAGAAAATTATTATCTCAAATATAATAGGATGCAAAATAAATTAACCAACAACACGAAACAGGATTGTCTGTTGTAACTTTGTTAAAAGAAATTTCATTACAAAAACTAATTAAAATAACTACTAGAGGCTAAAGAGATACGAGAATGTCACACTCAATATCATTAAATATATAAATTATATTTCATAGTAATAGATATTTTGAGAGAGATTCATTTAAAAAATTTAACAATGAGGCGAGTTAAACTCATACAAGTGATTAACATCACTTTTAACTCCCAACAATTAAGAACTACATGATTTTTTTTTTCCTTTTTATATATTACTCTACTTTCTTATTTCTATTTAATATAAAACTTAAACATACATTTAAACTAAAAGAAAATAAAAATGTTATCTATAACTACCTAAGTAAAATAAGAAATATTAGTCTCTATATATAAATTCAAATTTTGTTCTATTATGCAACAACCATAAAGAAACGTAAAATGGATCAATAATTAAAAAAAAATATTGAAATGAAAGTTCCTGTTACGATAATTACTCATATAAATAATGAACTATCTAAACTATCTTATAATATTTTATTTTTTTATACATAATTAGTTTCTGAATAAATAATTTATTATTGACGAATTAGTTTATTAATAAAATATTTATCTTTTTCCACATTTTTACAACTTAGCATATTCTTAATAGTCCAAATAAATTTCATTTCAAAATAAATATAAATTCAAGCAAGTGTAGTTAAAAAATATTGTTGAATATTTAAAAATAAGAAGTAACTATTAAATTAAAATTAATAAATTCTAAAGACCTGCTACTTTACCTTAACAACGTTAAAAAATTATTGTCTTTCTAATATCAATTTGGTTTCCTTTGTTTGAAAAAATAAAATACAAGTCGTGTTTCAAAGTTTAATTATTTTTTAATTGAAATTGTATTGTCAGTGCACTACTTGATTATACACGTAATTTATGTAAAACTTATTCATTTTGGTAAAATTACACCATTTCTGTATATCGACCTTCCTTCCCCCTTAAACAAGTTTACTTCGCAAATTGAATTCTTGCTAAAAAAAAAAATTCTATTTAGTATTGAATAGTATTTTAAGTGGCATTTTTTTTTTATAGAGAATGGCATTTTAAAATATAGTAATTTTCAACCTACCAAAATTAATATGACAGAGAAAAATTAAATTGGAGAAAAAAGGCTAATTTAAAATAAATAAAAAAATTGAAACTGATTAAATTTTGGTACCTGCTAAGAACTCCACTCTGTATGTTAAGATTATGTTTGTTCTTTAGTTAGTAGCATTATGATTGGCATAAATTTAAAACAGAAATACTCAAAAGAAGAATAAAACAGCATGGAGAAACGAGGAAGATGATTAAAAAAACAACAAAAGAATCAATCCCCAAACACGTCGTAATATGATTGGGCGTTTGTAGCTTTTGGAGACAACACTGTCATACTAACATTTTCTATTCCCATTTCTTTATCTTCTCTACAAATAACAAACTTGGTATTATTATTATATTATTATTATTACTATACAATAAAAATATCCTAATACATCATCATGCACAACTGTTCTGTCCCAGTACTACATTCAAAGCATCTTTCTAATTATTAAATCACACTAATCTACACCTCAATAATACACTCAAAATAAAAATAAGTGGCCATCACTGTAACCTCTTAATGTTTGTTTGGCTATGTTATTCATATAATAATTTCAAAATATTACTTTTTTTATTATGTCAATTACTTTATTTTATATTTTTAGTTTTAGTTTCCTTTTCATTACACACTTTTTTTACACTTTATATATATACACACAATTTTACCAACATGTTTCTGAAAGTGTCGATGGATAGATTTAGTGATGGTGTAAATAAGTATGTTTAACTATTTTTAGAAGAAAAAATAAGTTATAGAAATAAAATGATCTTTTTTTATAAATTAAGAGAAAAATATGACGAATTAGTTTAAGTGTATAAACTAATTTTAATTTAGGTAAGATATAAGTTTTTTTTCTCAGAATTATATATATAGAATTTGTCTAAACATTTAAAAACACATTTATTAAAAAAAAACATTTTGATAATTTATTTATGTTGAAAGATTGATCTCATTACTTCCAATTACCATAATATTTTGTTTTTTAAAAAAGAAATATGAATATAACTTCTGAAAAGTTTTTAAAGTGAGTGTAATAGTTTATAATTTTGGATGATTTACATGAAGTATTAAATTGAATTATGAAAGTGATGAAAAATTGCTGAAAATCTAATGCTAATGGATTTTTGTAACAGAAAGAGATTAGTCAAATATTTGAAGTGTATCTTTCCAAAGCTGAAGTCCACTAAAAACCCCTTTTCCTATTCACAAGTAAATAGCAAAAGTTGGTGAGATTATAAAGCTCTATGATTCATTGGGCCTAGTCAGAATCTCACCACTGCCAACCTGGGATTCTGTTTATGCTCAAATAAATTACTTTAAAATAAGTGTTTTCTTCAAAAGCCAACTTCTCCTAACCTCTATCTATCTACCTCACATTTTTCTATGGTGCATAGTAAAATTACAAAACAAAAATGTAAGAACAAACATATAAAGGTTTTCTTTTATGGGTAGGTTTCACTTTATACTAATCTTACTACTCTATGCAGAAGTAAGTAAAATGGGTTGAAACAAAATCAAATTTTTTGTTGTGGGTGAAAGAAATGGCAGAAATTTTGGTTGACCATGGCTCAAGTTAACCCAATGTCCTAATCATTTCTAATTAGACTTTTGAGACAAAAGGGTGACCCCATTAATACAGCTGGTTACAGCACAAGTGAAATCATATCCACCAGATTTTGCGATTTAGCATGGGTTAATTGACATGACCTTTAACGAGATTTTAGTGAAGACCCACGAAAATTCATAGTGGTTTGATGTGATGTGCCAATTATTAACGGGCATACGCTAACCAAAGTTTGGGGATAAACAAATGATTCTTCTATTAGAAAAAAGAAGGAGGAGAAATATATGTTACCTTAAGAAATTCTTTATCAGTATAATATTAAGAGAGACAATGAAAGCTGGTAGAAAGTCTTTGTTTAATTAGCCAATATCTTACAGTTGGTGCCAGAATAATAATAAGAATTTGCACCAGAGAATACAGAATCGTCCTAAGATTTTACAGTGAATAATTGTAAGGGGGAAAAAATGGAAAAGACCTGCCCCAGAAGATAAGAAACTGGAATCATGAAGAGGGGTAAAAAATTGAGAAAAGAAAAGACAAAAAAGGGTTCTATTGAATACATCTAGTGATAATGGCTTGATAATAATTGATGGGGTTGTTGGAATTAAAACTTTTGTTGTTGATGTTGTTGTATACAGCAGTTTTCAGTTTTCCTAATCTTCTGGGCTTCAATTGAGGCGTAATGAAGGGTGAGTCTTCACTGATCAGAGCTCAACTTTCATCTGGGGTACATTATTTGAACCTGTGTTGCACCAAAAAAAATTGTATATAATAAGAATGAGAATAATGTCAATTTTGTTGGGCCTAATGAAAATGATGTTTAATTAACATGTCAATAATGTGTGACTTTTCTGCTTTATTATTACCGTTGAAACTTGGGGATTGAATTGGTGTTTTCCAGTTTGCAGTTTGTCCAAACCCCATCTGCACAATGGTGTGGAGATCATCCTCACAGAATGTTAATGGAAACTGAAAAGTCATTAGCACAAAAGTTTAGTGTAAAACAAAACCAATCAGAATTTACTTTTTAGGGTGAGAGCTGCAATAATCACAAATTTAAGACCATGTTGTACATGTATTAATTGCACTTATCCACTATGATAAGGCTGTTTAATGTAACTTTTAGGTCACTATCATAAACAAGTTGTAATGCATAACCACCTAACAATAATGATGATTTTACATATAAAAAGTAAAGAAAGAATGTAGTAATGCAATGTACCATTTTTCTTAGATTATTAATTTATGGAGAAAAAGTAGAAGAAAGTTATTATTACCTGAGAGCCAAGTTCATTAAACCCATTTAGGGGAGGTAATTGCATGGCAAGATTTTGGCACAAAGATGTATCTAATGGGTCCACTGAGCAGTGGGTCACCGTTCTGTTAGGTATGTTATTATGGATAACTGGGTTTTGCTGAGGCTGGTGCCCATAAAAGGCTTGTGCTGAGGAATCTGATGGGAATATTGGATTTGGGTGTGTTGCCAAAGAATTATTAGATTGAAATACCTGAAAGCATCAAAAGCCAAGGAACCCCATTTCAGGAATCTTCTTAAAAGACCTAAAAAGCAACAAAATTTGTGGAGAAAAAGTGAACCATGGAACTTACATCTTTTGAAACAAGACTCTCAATACTGAGATCCATCCTTGTATTAACAGAAGACAACTTCATAGACAGAAACTGAGAGAGAGAGAGAGAAATGGAGAGCATAACTTAGTGAGCAAGAATACAAACACACGCATGATGACAATCATTTGAAAATTGAGATGCTTATTTGCTAAGATTGGTTACCTCAACTTGACGCTGCAATGACTGAACATAATTTATAATTTCATCTAGCATAAGTGCTTTGCCAGTGACCTATGAGGAATAGACAAACAATTGATGTTACCAAGTTAGTAAAAAAGTACTGAATTTACAGTTACCAAAAGTAAAATGTTTTGGATTTTTTTAACTTGTTTTCTCACCTTATTGCAGCCTGGTACAAGATCCTGGAGCAGCTTCATCCTCTCACTGATTTTCTCCCTCCGTACCTATTGCATGGTTAATTAAATGTCAACATGAAAGCTACACACTTTTGTTGCAAGTGCCATTAATTGGAACCAAAAGCACTAACTCTTACACGTTCTGCAAGACTATGGCTGTCAGTGGCTTGGCCTCTTCTTGCTCTCACATGAATGTAATCTTTTGGTGGCTCAGGAGGTTTTGAGTTGCTTTTGTTCTGTTTCTCTTCCACTGCTTTGGACTCTTCCTCAACCTTCACTTGCCCATTTTCATTTCCCTCACCCTCATTTGGCTTGCTGCGTTTTGAATTTGAATCCTCACTCACTTCAACACCCTGAATTGAAAAGGACATATTCAGATTGCAGAATTGACTAGCAGAATTCACAACATAAGTCACAATTTCTAGCAGTATAAGAAATGAGACAAAACCACAACCATGACCATAGTTTGAAACTTTATGCAGAATGAAAAAACCGTAACAAAATAGAAGTTTGACTTCAAAAATAGTTATTATTATTATTATTATTATTATTACCTTGGTGGGATTGATGGAGTTCGAAGTTTCTCTGGTTTTTCCTTTGGAAGATGCTTTTCTTTTCCTGGAATTGGTCATATCTTGGCAAATTTTCATCCCAATTTCTCCATTTGGTGTTTGTTCAGATATTGTAGATTCCTCCTGAGAATTGGCTACTTCCATTTTCTCCTGGTCCTGAATTGCTGAATTCTTGTTCTCCTGGGTACCCATTTGAGATCCAAGTGTCTTAAGCAAAGGACTACTTGAGATTCTAGATAACTTTCCACCGTTTTCCACCACTGCCGTAGATCTTTGAGCCAATTCACCATTGTTCACCCCCAATTGGACATTCCTACCATTGAAACTCCTGCTGCCAAAGCAAGAAAACTTTGCAGCCCTCTCAGCGAAGCCAGGGTCAGCTGAGAATTCAGCCACGCTGGAATTCAAAGTCATTGACTTTCCTCCCAAATTCGCCAACCTCTCATTCACCAAGCTCTGGACAGTCTTCACCTTTGGAGGGGAACTCAAAGGGGTGTTGTAGCATGAAGTGTTGGGGCTGTTACTGCCATTATTCATGTAAGAAGAGGCCACAACCAAAGGGTGGTGAGGAGAGTGTTGTGGGATCTCATCAGAGCTCCCAATAGCTCCCAATCTCCCCACCAATTCCCTGATCATGAAATTCTCATTGGACATGGTGCTGTTGCTGTTGGGGTTGGATGATGCTGCAGGAGATGAGACCATTGAACTGAGTGCTGAGGAATCAAAGTGAAGTCCATGATCTGTTGACTTGTCCCAATTGGGGTTGTAAAAGCAATCCTGGGTCTGGTCAGAGGCACAATTGAGAAGTGTTGGTTGAATTGCCATGGTGGGGGAGAGTGATTGCCAAGAGGGCACTGAAGAAGGTGGTTGTGGTGGTGAAGGTTCAAAGTGAAGGGGATGCTGTGGTTGTGACACCCCAGCAGCATTCAGAAAGAACTGATTTTCCATTGGCAGATCAATGACAGACACAGGAAAGAACAGAAATTTGGAGGAGTTGGTTAACTTTAATGTTTATTATGTCCCTGGAAGCTGAAGCAAAAAGATTTGATTTTGGGAAATTACATTAGGAAAGAAGGAGAGGATTTAAAGGAGGAGTAGTAGTAGAATAGCAATGTGGCAAAGTGGGACAACTGGGTGTAATTGGAGTGATTAATGAAGAGGGTTGGGTTGGAGTTGAGAAGAGAGAGAGAGAGAGAGTTGGGTGTGAAAAGGGAAGTGTGTTTGTTAGATAAAAAGATTGAGAGAGAGAGAAGGGAAAGGAAGGGGGAAGAAAATGGATGGGAGTAGCATGGGGTTAAATAGACCCAAAATAAGAGAAACACTCTATTGACCTTTTCTTTTTTAATTTTTCATCATGAGGTATGTTGAGGTGTTAAATGCTGTAGTAAATAAATGAAAACACAAGCTTTTGTCAAAACAACTGTATTTATCATTATCTCTTCTTTTTTATAGATAAAAAGATAAATCACTCATACTTGTTGAGAAGTAGTTTAGGTTTTGAATCTTTAATAACAAATAATATGTGCTAATATCCTAGTTAAATACAAAGATAAATGAAAGTTGTAGAAGAAAAATAGTGAGACTTACCAATTGGGACATGAAATTGTAATTAGAAGTATCACTGAACTTCAAAATAGAATAACTTAAAGAATTATTTGGTGTGAAATTAAAAAGAGAGTCTCAAATACTTTTTGTTTGTATAAAATGATAAAGAAATATATCTCATATTTAGAGATGACAATGACACATAGTAAGTATAGATAATATCTATATGTTATCCATACTATTTAAAAAAAAAAATATTTCATTACTGGTTCTGTTACTCGTCAGGTTTTCTTAAAAAAAATATTACAGATTTTTTTTTTTTTTTGTATCTGTGAATATTTTTTAATTTTAATAAAATTACTTACAAACAATTCTTTAAAATATAAACTCAGATAAAAAGAATTAATTTTAAAGTATAATTCAAATAAATTTATGATAAAATTTAGTGCAAATAAATTTGATTTTTATAAGAAATAAATTTAAATAAGTTGAATCATAAAATATAAATTTAAAAAAAAATAATCTTTTTAAAACAATTTCAATTTATATGTCTAAATAAAAATATTTATATAAAATTAAATTCAATATTTAATATTTTTTTACGAATAATTCTAATTTGGTCATTTGATTTTTTTTATATTTTCAAATAAAACTTATTAATAATAATTAGCCATTAAGAAATTCATGTAATATTTATGCTAGTTATCGGCGAGAATATATATATTTTTTTCCATCCCTGCTCCTACCAAACAAAAGAATAGAATCACAACTAATTTAATACAAAAGGTAGATTTTAATTCTAAATTTTATACTCTAAGCTAACTAAAAATATTTTAAATGACTTTCAACAAATTATCATAAAATTAATGTAAATTTATAATAAGGTAATAATGTAAAAATTCCTTACTCCTTTAGTACATTCAAATTAAGTATTATAAAGTATCTATAAATTATAGAGATAAACTATTCCAGACGATGAATTAAATGTTCATTCGTCAAAACCATTGAAACACCCATCATCAGATTTTTAGTTTTTTTTTTTTTCATAAAATAAAGTTCGAGTCAAATTTATCACATCACTAAAAATTGAGCTATCAGTTTTTCAAAGGTTTAATTCTTATTAATTTGATTCAAAAAATCTAACTAATGATTATGTCATTAAAAGTTAAATTCAGAGAATACTCAAACAATTAAATTTTCAAATTAGAAACTATAATAAAATATTTTTCCAACACTAAACGGACTCTATTAAATCCAAATCACTGATTTTTAATACATACATCTCCTATGTCTTCATTGAATTATATTAAGTTCTTTTTTTTACTATTATAATGATTTTATCTCGTTGATACGAGAAACAATTGTCTTCCATCTTAAGAAATCTATGTTTGTCATACTCCCACTAAGATATTATTTTTACTAACAAAAATTTATTTATTGAAAATACTCTATTGTTTTGTTTGAATTAGAAGATAAAAAAAGATAATGGATAAGAAGAAAAGGAAAAAAAAAAAAAGTGAGGTTGGATCGATATAAAATGAATGCAACATGATACAATTTTCTGTGTTATTAATTATTTCACTTACTTTTTTAATATTATTTTTTAAATTATCTAAAAGTGAAAATAAAAAACACCTATAATTAATTATTGATGCATGCAAAATTATCCATCATGTGATCATGTGTGGAAGATAATAAATTAAGTTGCATCTTTATACACATTTGTTGCTTTTTCTTCTCACATGTCACTTGGCTTTCTTCCTTTTTTTTCACTGATTTATCACATACAAACTTGTCATGGTTTTTTCTCATGAGATAAATTTTAAAAATGAAAAAAAAAGTTTAATTAGAGAAAATTAAAAAAAAAATGATAGTAATAGAATGTTGAATTAATGAATAGTAAGTGTCTATTTGTGGGCGCAAAAGACGGAGGAGGGTGTTGGTTGCCCAGCATTGGACGTCAGAACACCAAAATGTGTCGTCGTTTGCTTTCCTTTTCTTCACACTTTACGGATCTAATGGAAGCCAGGAAGGATAGACAGCTCTACAAAACTTATTCTATTTTCCCCAATTATTATTATTATTATTATTACAATTCAATTTAAATAAATCACAATTTAATCTATAACATAATGAAAATTGTGATGTAGTATGTGAATGTAAAAAGTATAACGATTTCAACTTAGTTATAAAAGAATACAACTCTGTGTGAAATTATTTTAAAAAAATTTAAATTAAATGTCAAAATACTGATTTCTTATTAAAATTATCTTATTTTCAATTATTGGTCGCCACCAAAAATATCACGTGCCCTTAAACTAGAGGAAGTTTAAAAGGTTTTTCAAAATAGAAATGGCAGCTACATTATTTGAACATTAGAAAAATATTTAATTTTTCTTAATTTCTCCAATTAACCTAAGCAATGTTTATCGCTTTCAGAAAGTAAAGTCACTAGTTACTCATTTGAAAGTATTATATCCTTAGTCACGTGTTTTCTATTTTCAGAGTGCTTCAGCTCCTTCGAGCTAATTCAGTCTATATTCTTTTCCTCTGGATATTTCTAGTTTTCCTTTATTATATGATTCACCAAGAAAAAAAAAGTATTATAGTTGATTTTTTCTTTATGGATATCATTTTCTTTTATTTATCATAACTTTTTTCTCGTCTAAATTTTTTGGTGCAAATTTTTTTGAAACGATTTAAGTCAGATTTAAAAAAAAATGCGCAGAATGAGATGAGACTGATTTTCCTTATATTTTAAGAAGTCTCGATTAATTAATTTATGAGAATAAAGTAAAGTATTTAAATTAATTATGAAAATAAATTAGTTAATTTATTATGAGAAAGTTATATATTCTATGTGAGTCAATTGCCGTTTTTATGTTTGAAGATGATAACTTTTTTAGGAGAAGAACTTTTTAATATTTTTTTTTTAAAGTTTTTAATTAAATGCTTGAGCGGCTAACTTTTTATTAAAAAATAATCAATAGTAACTCTCTCTTACTCAAGTGCTACATATATTATTATATGAATAATTTGTATTAAGTTATTTATATATATATATTATTGTGTAAACAATTTGTATCAAGTTATTCATTTTTAAAATTTACCTTAAGTAGATAACTCTTTTTCATAACTTAAGCGAGAGAGTTTTATATTAGAGAAAATTACTTCAACATCTCTCTCTTTAAATTTTAAACCATAAGTGATAAACATTGTCATCTTAATTATTAGATATGAATCTTGCATTATCCTGATTCATAAATCTTAATAATAATTGTCATAATTTTAACATCGAGTTAAGTTTTCTTACTTAATGTAACTAATTAAGCAAGAAGAGTCTCTGATAAAATTTTATGAACCTTTCAAAGAACATAAGGAAAATTAAAAGACTGGTAAAATTCATACAAAATGAAAACCAAATCAATCTAGAGTCATTTATACTTAAACCCTAAACTTTAAACCCTAGGTCAACAAAAATTCTTATATCTGAACTAGTTTTGGGACTTTGTCATTTAAGAGTTGTCTCATCTTTTGAATGATCAACTAATATTTCATGGGCTAATATGATTTGTCCTAAAAAATAAACTTTTGGCATTCAAAACTTGCATTTATATAACTTGACATGCAATTGTTTCTCACTAAAGATATTCAAAATTATCCTAAGATGTTCCTCATGATTATTATGAGTGCTAGAGTAAATCAATATGTTATCTATGAGCTAGAAATAATTTAGGAAAGGACAAAAGATATTATTCATATACTTCGTAAAGATAATAGGAGTGTTTGTCACTCAAAAATATATAACAATAAATTCATAATGACTATGCTTAGATTTGATAGTTGTTTTCAAAACATTTTTAGATTTAGAGAGAATTTGAGGTTAACTTGGTGTCAAGTCAATTTTAGAAAAAAAAAACTATATTATGTAAATAATCTATCAGATAATCAATCCTTGACAATTAATACTTATTCTTTATATTGAGCTTGGTAAATTTTCTATAATCGATACAAAACTAAATGAGTCATCCTTCGTCCTAACTAACAAAACTATAACACTCCATGGAGATACATTAAGTTTGATGAATTATTTTGCCGATATATCTACAACTTGCCTCCTTAACTTGGCTAATATATCTACAACTTGCCTCCTTAACTTGGCTAATTCTGTTGGGGTAATCTTTTAAGAGGCAATTGTGTTGGCAATGATGATAAAGATATTTGATAAAGTCAAGTTGAAGAATCTTAAAGAATTTGGTGTTAGTGTAATTAGTGGGTGTGTTGATTCACTTGCAGGATTCATAATCAGTGAGAATTTCTTTAAGAATTTTGATAAGTAAACTTAATCTGTTTTGCTAATAATTTGCAAGTAAAAATGTTATAATGATACTTTTAAAGAACTATTTTTCAAAATCAATTTAAATTAATTTTAGTAAAATAAATTGACTTAGATATATTTTTAATCAATTGTTTTACTAAAACATATCTTTTATAAATAATTGAATTGAGAGCTATGAAAGAATAAGTAATACGAGTTTTTGAGAATTCAGAATTACACAGAGTTTTAGATTTTGTGCAAACACAGTTTATTCAATTTTATGAAAGCTTTTTTTATCAAGAATCAAAGAAGACAATTCTTAGAGCATTTTGCTCTGACTTGTGATTGATCTGTAGTGAGATTCATTTATTCCTTGAGCTAGGAAAGTTTTCTGCAACATTTTAAACTAGTTGTTTCACTGTTTTTGTGGATTTGAGTTGTAATTTTAAATTTTGATTGTTTGTATTGTGTATTGTCTACAATTAGATAGATTGTTTAATTGTATTGGTGTAACATGGTGCTGCATAAGTTGTTGTTGGATCTTGTAGGGTTATGACTTACTTTTTCATTGAATCTAGGAGGATTATGCCTCATGAACTCATCTAAGCTCATAAAAAATATCTTATGGATTGTCTGGGTTACCTCAACTATCACTCTAACAATCTCCAACTAATATAGAGGTTCCTAATGTTGTTGGGTCAAGGTTGCACTCTACTACTAAAGTAGTAGCCACCATCTCCATTGCCAATATCTAATTGTGGAGGAGTATAAGGTCTCGACACAATTTCTCATCACATAAAAGAAAATGGATTTAGAAAATCGTATAGAAATTTGTAATTAATCACCTTTGAATAACCAAAACAATTATTAAACAAACACACAAATATACGTATTTAAGAAACTTAGAATTAGGATAAAAAATTATCTCAATCTAGTCTTGAGTGTGAACTTTTACAATTATCAAGATTTTTCTTCCATTCCTAATGGCTTCCTATTATTTTCTCTTCCATTCGTCGCACGTAAATAGAAACATATTGAAATCATTCCCTCATATCTTTCTAAGGTTTGGTTTGCTATGATACCTTAATGTAACACCTTACATAAATTCTATAATTATGCTAGTCAAGCATGCATTTCTAAATAAACTTTTTAGACTAACAATGTTTTTGTATACATATATCTTTACACCCGTAAAACCGCAAAACTACACGCACTCAACATAGGATTTACAAAATACACAACAAAAGTCTCAAAATTTCAGCAAAGAAAACATATTGGCCTGTTTAAAACTATTATCTTGATATGTAATAAAATTTGGTACTATACCAAGTATAATCGTCATAAAACATAACAAAAAACACACAAGGGTGAGCTAACATAAAAAAGTCATATTCATCACAATACATAACATGTTAATATCAACTCAAAAAATCATAATATATTCACAATCCAAGAATCTCATGAGAACCACAATAGAAATCTCCAATTTCATATTTTATGACAAATCTCCAATTTCATCTTTTATGACATCAGGGTAACTTAAAGCCTTTTGAAATATCCATATTAACTTTATCTCATTAGAGATTAAAATTTTACCCATTTTAAGTCATTTTGGTATACCAAGCTCAACCCTATCAGTTAGGATAGTTCTTTGCTTAAAATCTTATAAAGTAGTATAAGAACCTCCCAAGCTATTTATGTATTGATATCTTAGTATATATGATTTAGGTAATAAGTAAAACAATAATGTATCTTTTATATTAATGAATTTTTGTTCTTAATACCTAAAGTCATATGTCAGTTATCATACCATTTCATGTATGTGCCTTATTTAACCAATCAAATCATCATCCAAAACAATCAAATTCATACATATAATTAAAATGGGATACAATTTCATATATCATACCAGTCAAAGTTATAATAAATCATTTAATATTTTCAATTTTAAACATGTAAAGTTAAGTATATACTTATCACTTGAGCGGGTGAATCTTGTTTGAGCAACATTCTTCACTAAATAAGGAGAGTTATTGACTTCCCCACACTTAAATTGTGAATTCACCATTTAAGTAAATATCTTTTCCCTTGACAATTTTAAAGGGAAGAAAATGATGTAGTTATGAATAAGAAAGAATCAACTTAAGAAAGAGGAGATAGTTTATAAGAATATCCAAGAATCCTAACAAAAAGTATAATGAAAAAAGAGTAAGAAAAATCAATAATAAATAAATTCAAATAAAGATTTATATCATAAAGTCTTAAGAAAATTGAAGAAATAAAGAAACAAAATAATTTGTAATTCCTTCAATAATATCCTAGAAAATAGCTACTGAATAAAAACTAACCTAAAATTTAGTTCTAGAGATAAATAAGATAACACCTGAATATTTGTTTAACAAAAAAATTGTTTAAATAAATAAAAATTAGTTATTCAGTTTTATTTTTATAATAACAACCACCAACTATCTATAAGAAGATATTTTATTTTATTTTTATAAAATCTACCAACTCTCTTTCTCAAAAGTTGTTCTTCCGCTTTTTTTTGTGCTTTTTCTCTAAAATTATACCTCCCTTCCTTATCAAACTCACGATTAGAGGTCACCCCTAGATTTTTGGCGTTGAGTAGAGCAAGAGTGTCCAACATATTCTTGTACGTAATTTTAGGTTTTTGGAAATCCTTTGAGTATTTCTACTTTATAGAGCTAAGGGAAGCTAATTGTATGTTTTTTTATATTAGCTTAAAATATAGATTTATCTAAAATGATGATATTTGGTAAGGAAAGCTAGTTTGAATATTTTTAATCGATATTATAATTATATATTTTATTAAGTGTGAATTTGAATTAAATTGGATGAATGTTTATGTATGGTAAGATGTAGTATCAATGTTTGTGAATTATATGGAATGATGATCGAGACACAATATCTTCAGGAAAAGAGATACTTGTGTTGAGATTATTACGATGTGCATTGTTTGGGGATTCGATTCATCTAAGGAGGTATCTTGACTCTACTGGTATATTGGATTCACATAGATGAAGATTATTAGTTAGTGAAGAGTTGAAGGAGGTTCATATGGCCATGTCCAAGGTTTAAAATATGAGTTGATCGAAATAGGACATATGGATTAACCATGTACATATGGGAATTGTATCTAAGGTTTGAAATAGGAACTGATCAGAACAGACTGTATCCGAGGTTTGCAATATGAGCTAATCGAAACAGATGAATGATATATGATAGATGCAATCCTCTAAGTCTAATTCAATGCACGAGTCTTCTAGAAATAGAGAGTCCAATGTCTTTGTATGTGTATGATATGAGTTATTGTAAAGATGTGATAATGGTAATGTGATGTATGAGAGATGAATTATGAAAGTTTGATTTGTTGTTGTTTGATTGAGATAGAAATTTAATTTATGAAAATACTTATTTTTTAAACTCTCTAGCTTATCTTTCTTTTTGCGTAGTGTTTGTTTTGTTTTTAAATTTGCGATGATCATATATTACACGTTAGCAGAGGATTTTACATATGGTGTGAATTCTTAGTGAGCTGATGGAGAAGTTTAATTTTATTTTATTTTGTGATTTTATAAACATATTTTTAATAAATTTTATGTGGAGAAATATATTTTGAAATATATGATGAATATATGAATATTTATATTTTGGTTTATTATATAATTTCTATGCAATAAAATTCCTATTATAAGAAAAATATAGAATGTTACACATTCAAAAAATTAAAAATATTATAAAAAAATAAAATAATATATGAATCTCGGAAAAATAAAGAACACAACTTCATTTTTAATTAATTCTTCATAATTTCAAAATAACTATTCAATATTCAACTCAATACCAAAATATTCTTAATAACCTTAATTCATTTTAAGAATCGATTTTCTAATTTTTTTTTCAATGAAAAGATCAAATTAGCTTTTATTACCTAAAGATAACGTTTTAAGAAAAGAAAGTTCCAATACAAAAGTCTAAATCTCCCAAAGAATACAGAAAAAAATAAAATAAAATCCGAAAACATGCATAGATGCAAATGCTAACAATTAAAACATTGTAATGACTTAATCTAACTATAACTTCATATTCTTAAACTTAACTAAAGACATGAATCTAAGCACATGTGAAGGAAGAGAGGGAGAGAGAGAGAGAAAAAAAGAGAAATTGAATTACAGAAAACTGAAGAACGTATCCTATTCAAAATCATAATCAATTTATTGTACTCTATTTTTTGTTACCTTTCACTAAATATGATCTGATATCTAAAAAATATAAATGGTTAGACTGAAAAATTAGATAGAGAGCAAAGTATTTTAAGTTTAAAAAAGATGAAGTTATTGAGTAACTAAAGAATAAATTAGTTTTAAAAACATTAATAATTTCTTTTAAAAAATATTTTCATTCTTCATTTAATTGAAATTTTCTCTAACCTGATAAACTAAGTTTTACAAAAAGAAAAATAAAATATTTCTATAATTTATACATTTTTAATTAATAAAGTGTGAGTTTTTTTTTTTTTAACTAAATTTAATCCATAAGTCAAACGAGTTATCATAAATTCAATTTAAATAATATTTCAAGCCATTCCACTCACTTTATAGTTATAATTATCATTATGATGGATTTCCTTTTATTTAGTCCAATCCAACTTAAACATGTGAGAGGCTACAACTCCAACTTAAAGGCTTTGTTTGGTTAAGGGAGTGAATTTAAAATGATAGATTTGAAGGGATTTGAGTGGATTGTGTGTGGATGATAGGGTTGTTTGGATTAATGGATAGATGGTAAGATTTGAAAAGATTTGAGGGGATTGGTTATAAAAGTTTGGGATTGATTTGGTAGATGTTATAGATTTTTTTTATTTTTTTAATTGATATATTTCTGAAATTACTAATTAACCCTTGTGACATAAGATGGTAAAAATTTAAAATGAATTAGATTAAATTGATTTTAATATAAAAAATATAGAAACTGAATTAACTAACTAAATATTTTTTAGTAGGTTGATAATGATTTTAATTAATCCAACCCTTGAACATCCTTATTT
>Ga0099824_1002222_pt1 | contig 28359 bp, 14 predicted proteins | sample SiratrowhiteBW_FD_76837 | JGI IMG/M metagenome (GOLD analysis project Ga0099824, IMG submission 76837) | Root nodule microbial communities of legume samples collected from California, USA - Siratro white BW | ecosystem: Host-associated > Plants > Roots > Nodule | place: USA: California... | reverse complement strand
TATATATATATATACACATATACGAATACTTATTCTAAAGTAAAACATTAATATAATAGAATACATTTATAAATTATCTTCTAAATTGTCAACATTCGTAAATTTAAACTCTCAACGTAAGGATCATGTTAGTTTCAATTAAATGAAAACGACACCCGGATAATTTGAAGAATGAAGGATCAAATTGAATTTTTAATATTATTGAAATAAAATGGAAAAAATTGATCCTTTAAATTCACAATAACAATTTTAATTTAAATAGGAAAAAAAAGCATCGGAACCATTTTAAAATTTAAAATATTAAATTAAACTTTTTTAATAATAAAGAATTGTTTCTTTGTATCTGAATATAGCTTAGCATCTGTCAATTTAAACTTAAGAACAAAATATGGATATTGAATTAAGCATGAGAAAAATATTTCCTTCATCTTTGTGCACGTTCTAATCTCTTTATCCCGTCACATTTGCTTTTATCCCTTATTTCTAAAATTTCATCATATTTATTAAAATTAAAAATAATAAATCTATAAAACAACATTTGCAGTGCAGTTTAGTTTGATTTTTAGTTAAAAATACATTTAAATCAAACATAAAAATTATATATATTTAGTTTGTAAAGAAAAAAAAAATCTAAGCTAAACCAAAACACGTTTGATTCGGATCGATTCTTAGTTTTTAATTTTAATTTTTTTCTGTAACTTAAAATCTGATAAATATATTAAATAATAAACTAATAAATTATAAAATTAAATATTTAATATTATTAAAAGTTAAATCAAATTATATATTCTTGTAATTCAACACTCATAAATATAGAACAAAAATTTTACATAAAAAATATAAAAATACATTGAGAGGATAAAGTTGATGGCATTACCTTCAAGAGAAATTAACAAAATTCACAGTTAAGACAAATAAAGAAACCAGAAAATTACATGTGTGAAACGTACGAAATAACTCTATAAGAAAATTTAAATTAAAATGTATAATTTATTAATACTATTATTATTATTATATTATTAATATAAATATATTGAATATATATATATATATATATATATATATATATATATATATATATATTATTTTTGGTTTTGGTTTAAGTCAGTTTTAAAAATTTAAATTGCAAATTGAACCAAATCACTTGTTTTTTCTAAAAAGAATCTAAAACAATTAAAATATATTGCTTTATTTTTTGGATGGATTCTGAATACCTGAAAAATTATATATGTGTGTCTTTAAGTTTGAAAATCAAATTTGTCTATATAAAATTATAGAGACTTTGGCTATATTCAATAAAGAAAACATATTAAAACACATTCCTTCCAAAATATTTTTATTTTGATTATTTTCTCGCTATTGGAAGTGTGTCGTGGTTCTGTTTGCTAAAACTATTTTGCATACAAACCATATAAAAAATTCACATAAAGTCCTTTTCTTCCCTCTAAAATAAGGCTATAAGTTAAAAGGGTAGACTCTAGTAAAAAGACAAAATATACAGAGATGGGGAAGTAAAATTTATTGTCAAAACAATGTAGAAGCATGCGAGTTCTAGTTTTGTTGTCGGCACGGAACAATTCCATGGTATCTTGGCAAAAAGCCTTAATTAGGTCCCCTACAAATTAATAACTAGATGTTGATTCTTTGTTTTTCTTGTTCATAACTTTGTCCTTAACAGTTGAAGATTTCACATAAGTACAAATTATTGTTAAACATTAAACTAAAAAAACTGTGAAATTTGAATGATTACCTTTAGGTCTGTCTTTTTTTAATTATAACATTGTTATCTTAGAATTTTTTTACCTTAGAAAGGTAATAGCATCTTACTTCTAATCATTTGTCTTGTCAGACAAAAATACTATAGTTCACATTTAAAAAAAAATAGTAATATAAAAATTAAGTTTTACAATCAAATTAAGTTGTAACTAAATAATCGAAACAAAATAAAAGATAATAATCTTTTATAAATAGCAGACTAGAAATGTACAAAATGACATTAAAAACTTAAAAAAAATTACATAAGATAGTGAAGGAGAAAAAAAAGGAAAATTAAGATAAGATATATATTTATTGTATTTGTTTTCAATTGACTTCAAACTTTCATAAATTTAACATTAATTTTATAGGTTGGTAAGGTCCATGATCATCTGATGCTGATTTGAATGCTTGTCTGGAGAATTTAATTCTCTGGTAATTAAATGAGTAGAAATTTTTTTATGACTAGAGGATTATTTGAAAAATATATTATAATTATATATATTAATATTGTACTCTTTATATGTATATAATATGTATCAAAACAAAACTTCTTTTTATGCGTTCTTCTCAGGAAAAAATTTCATTTAAATATTTATAGCTTCTATTATTAATTACATGGATGAAAAACTTTACGTTACAAATCATTGTGAAGTTAAATTATACATAAATCCACCTTTTAACATTAAGTGAAGTACTAACTTGCGAGGTTGAATCAGTCGTAATCACACTTTTCTTTTTAATTAATTAATGCATTGATTTTCTACTGGATGAGCAGTGATTTGGTCTGGTCCACCACCTATTGCTATAAGTGAATCACTTTCATATCAATAGAACATTGGCAGCAACATAGTAGATTGGTGGAGATGAAAGCAGAGCTGAATGAGAAGCTTTTGCATGAGCCAAAGAACAACTCTTTGGAAGAGGAAGAGTCAGTGGGGAAAAGGGTATGGGAAGAAAGCAAGAAGATGTGGGAGGTAGCAGGCCCTGCCATATTCACAAGGTTTTCAACTTTTGGGATTGTGGTGGTTAGCCAATCCTTCATTGGCCATATTGGCTCAAATGAACTAGCTGCATATGCCCTTGTTATGACTGTCCTAGTCAGGTTTGCAAATGGGGTATTGGTAAGTTTTTCTTTTCTCTTCACCTTATGGCTAGGATCATCTTTCTAATGAAATCCAACATTGTTACATGGAAAATTGTAGATTGGCATGGCAAGTGCTTTGGAAACTCTTTGTGGTCAAGCATATGGAGCTAAAAAGTATGACATGCTTGGAGTAAATCTTCAAAGATCATGGATAGTGTTGTTCACAGCCTCTATATTCCTTCTTCCCATTTACATCTTCACCACCCCTTTGTTAGAGGCTCTAGGCCAAGACAAAACCGTTGCTGGAGTTGCTGGAAGCATTTCTCTCTGGTCAATTGGTATCATATTTTCTTTCTCAGTGTCATTCACCTGCCAAATGTTCCTGCAAGCACAGAGCAAGAACAAGATCATTGCCTACCTTGCAGCAGTTTCAATTTCACTACATGTTTTCCTGTCATGGCTTTTGACTGTTCAGTTCAAGTTCGGGCTCAACGGTGCACTCACGTCAACGCTTTTGGCATATTGGATTCCAAACTTGGGCCAGATTGTTTTTATCATGACCAAGTGCCCTGACACATGGACAGGTTTCTCATTCTTGGCCTTCAAAGATCTTTGGCCTGTTATCAAGCTTTCCCTCTCTTCTGGAGCTATGTTATGGTAAGATTTTAACCAATTTTCATACCAAGTTGTAGGACCAACAAAATATAAATTAATAAAAATAAGTCTTTGTTACTGTTTCTCTTGAGTGGTACTAGCATTATGTTGCAGAAAAAACTAAAAAAAAAAAAGCTGATATAGCACTAACTGTGTTTTGTTGCAGAAAAAACTGAAAAAAAAACTGAGATATAGCACTAACTGTGTTTCCTTTTACAGTCTTGAGATCTGGTACAACACAGTTTTGATTCTTCTTACAGGCAACATGAAAAATGCAGAAGTGTCCATTGATGCTTTGGCCATATGGTAAGTGTATTTGGAACTTAGATATAAGGGGCATAACCCCCTGCTTGTTCATATTTTTCTGTTTATTTAATGACAGTATCATTGTATATTTGTATCACTTTTTGCAGCCTGAACATTAGTGGATGGGAAATGATGATAGCTCTTGGTTTCTTTGCTGCTGCAGGGTACTTCTATAAAATCTTATTTTTCCTTAAAATATGTCTGAAAATGAAAAAAAGGGAGATTTTTGCTGTTTTGTGTAAATGCTAGCCATACTCTGTGTTTCCTTTTTAGTAAATAAATTAAAAGGTCAATGGATGTAGGTTAAAAATATAAACTATAATTAAAAAATAATAATTAAAACTAAAAACTAATTATAAAGAACTAAAAATTAGTTAAACTTTTTGAAACTTGGAACTAAAAATCCTTCGAACAAGCCTCGACTTATTAAATCAATTTGGTTTGATTCACAAAATAGATCAAAACATATTTTAAACTATCAATCATGAATAACTTTTGTTCGACTTTTATGATAGTTAATTATGAAAATGAATAAACTTATAGTTTATAACGATTTATTATAGAGGGAAAATGTATAAAAAATGTTACACCTTCACTATATATTATTTTTTATTATCTATCTTGTAACCCTTTATAACATTTTTTTAAATATGTTTTCAAGTTTCTGTAAAATAAGTTTCTTTGTTTTGCATATGTAAAGTTTAAGATTATTGTTTTTATTTCTTAATACATGAAATTTGTTTTTACTCCATGAAAATATTTTAAATTTTTTTATTCTTTCAAAATTTGAAGTTACTGATCTTTAATATTTTAAAATAAACAAATAATATATATTTTACTGATTTTAAATTTTTTAAAGATATTATAGGTCAACATCACATCACTATAAAATGGTCAACTAACTTGTTCGTTCAACCTGTTAACAAATACCACATAATATTAGAGATAAGAAACAAAAATTTTCAACTTTAGACTTAAAACACATTTATGTTACATAGACTTAAAACATATTTATATTTATTTTTTAGAAGAAATATTCATTTTAATATTTTGTTCTATTGGCTCTTAATATAATATTTTCTTTCAATGTTAAATCCAACTTTTCAGCAAACGTATTCAGTTAGCTGAAACACAGTCTACTTAGGTTGACAGAGATTATTTTTTGCAGTGTGAGGGTTGCAAATGAGCTTGGAAGAGGGAGTTCAAAGGCTGCAAAATTTTCCATTCTGATAACAGTTCTCACATCATTTGTGATTGGATTGGTACTATTTTTGATGTTTCTGTTTCTGAGGGAAAGACTTGCTTATATTTTCACTACAGACCCTGAGGTGGCTAAAGCAGTTGGTGATTTATCACCATTGCTCTCATTTTCCATCTTGATGAACAGTGTTCAACCTGTGCTCTCTGGTATTCCATTCTTCCTTCTTATATTTAATTTCCTCAAGGATGGTAATGTGGATTATTGTGGCAATTATTTAGATTAAAAATATGGATTATTCTAAAGAAATGCATGGGGAAATAACTAGTAATTAATGTTTTTATGAATAGGAGTTTCTGTGGGAGCAGGGTGGCAAAGCATTGTAGCATATGTAAACATTGGGTGCTATTATCTGATTGGTATTCCTGTTGGAGTGCTGCTTGATAATCTTCTCCATTTGAATGTCAAGGTAACTCATTCATCATTTTGCAAATGCATAAGTGCTTATTCTTTTCACAATCATTTAAGGCTTTTATATTATCATGGGTTAATTAAGTTTTAAGTAATTTATAAATTTTTGACATTTTCAATTAAATTATTGTTGAAATTTTGTATTTAATTGATTGAGTGTTAAAAATATATTTTTTATTTTATTTTATCGTCAATAAAATGACATAGTTGTTATTTTTATCTCTAACTTATTAATAAATTTTGTCCTTTTTGTTTAATCTTCTCTAATTTGTTGGTCAATCTACTCTTAAAAAGGAACGAGTAATTTAATGGTTAAGTAAAAAAAAAAAGAATAAATTGATTTATGAGTTGGAGAAGAAAAGATAAAAATAAAAATCATATAATCTGTTGACCACTAAAATAGTAATGTAGATACTTGCATGAAAATAAAAATAAATATTTTGACACAGAGAATACTTAAATTTATGAGGTAAATAAATTTTAATGAAGTCTTTCCTATTTATACTCTAAATGTCATATTAATTAACGTTTTAAATACAATCTTAAAAGTTTTAAGTTTAATTTCGTCCTTAATAAATACTACTGTTTTAAAATACACAGTGCATTTATAAAAAAAATTAAGAAAGAAAACAAAAATATTTTAATAGATTTTATCTCTAAGTGAATATAATTATCATGAACCAATTACTTTTCTTAATTTTCTTAATCTATATAGATTAAACTTTAAAAATGCATGTTGTTTGCAGGGTATTTGGATTGGAATGTTGTTTGGAACATTTGTTCAGACAATAATGCTGATTACAATCACATTGAAAACGGATTGGGACAAGCAGGTAATCAATTTTCTGTTGCTTATCACAGTTGATTTTCCATGTGTAGTGGAATTAAACTTTTCATATATGAATGTTACAGGTAGTGCTAGCTCGAAATCGTGTTAACAAATGGACATTGGTGGAGAACGAAGAATCAAACACTAGACCAAGCATATCTAGCTAAACTGTGTTTTGGCATTTGATATTTTGAGCTTTCTCCATCATTTTGTTTGATGAAAATTAAAACCATACTTTAATTGATTTTCCTAAATAAATTCAAGGCCAATGAAGATATCTTCAAGGAAGGAGACATTATGGATAATTTAGTAACATCACTAAGATAATTAGTAACATCACAAAAATGTTACTAAATCAACCAAAGTGTTAGTAATATAATTTAGTAATATTTTATCAAATATTAGATTTACTCTATGTTAATAAAGATTTTTAATAATATTTTCACATATCAATAAAAATATTTATAAAAATATTATTAAATAGTTTTTATGATATTTTTTAATAAAAAAGTAACATTTTATGATAGTTTGTGGTTTATTAAATTTTATTAAATAATATATATATATATATATATATATATATATATATATATTTGTGTATGTGTATATGGTCATAAAAATCTATCTTGCACGTAACTTTTTTTTGAAATTCTTATACTTTCAATTTTCTTTTAACAACAAAAAGTAAATTACATAAGATGAAACATTATCTATTTATCTTGATTGAGTATAATACAATCACTAATTATATTCATGTATAATTCTTATCTTGAATTCACCAATAGATTATATAATCCAACCAACCATATTTTAAGGATTCCTAATGACAGTCTTATACAAACAAACTCACTAATATAGAAATCTCTCTAAAAACTTAATTATATGTGCAAGAAATATATGTAACATCGAGTATGTTTAATTACGTATACAAACAATAACATATTATAGATTACTCTCCAATCAAACTATCATCACTTATCTTATTATACATGCCTAATATAATTTGGACAATGACATAAATATCTTTCTTTTTTTAAAGTCACATAACACTTATCTTCACACTTGATTATTTGCTTTTGCCAAGTCAATAAGAACTAGCTAAGTCTTTCTTTCTTTTTTCTTTTTTTTCTTTTTGCCTCAGTATCTTACGACTACCAAACCCCTATAGAAGATAAATAGATTTTATTGTAAACCTTTCTTATATAAATCCAATTAATTGTCAATCCCAGTCCTTTCTCTTAGTCAATGCTCAAACACCTTTTCCAATTATGTCATGATATGAATCGTAGATTGCCTCCCTTGTATAGGAAGCAAAGTGTTTCTCCTCCAATCTCATGAATGTAGTAAGGCAAATGATACGTTGTTCCCTTACACATTTCCAAAGTTCAACAGGAACGCTACTATTATCCATATAGCTTAATGAACACCCGTAATTTTATTCTTTTTTCAAATCATGGTGTCCACCACCATTGCATGTGATAAACTATTGTTCAAATTGGATCTAATACCTATGTCTAACAATACCAAATTTTTGTATGGATCTGAATGATATATTACTCACTAAATAACTTTATTAAATAAAAAAAATTTGAAATTATTAAAAATTATTAAAACCATTAATGTTTTAGGAAAATTTTCAAAAATAAACTTTCAACTAATTATCAACCATACCATATTGCATTAAGAATAACATTTGACTTATTTTTTTATATAAAATATAAATTATAATGTTATATTAAATAAAGATGTACTAAGACTATATGAGTAACGTCATGTAAAATTTTTGGTTTTTCTTCCATCAAATAAAATAAAAAGTATTATTATCTCGAATATTTTTTCTCTATTTATTCCTAATAAAAAAAAGGGGTTTGAGTAAGAAAAGATACACCTTTAAAAATTATACAATGAGGTCACAATTTCATGATTGAAATAATGATTTTATCCTCCCTCCTTTATTGACTTGAAGAATTACATCTCCCCATGCAAAGAAAAAGTTAGTATGACCAAGAAATACGCGAAGTGCGTAGAAAACATGCTTTCGAACTTCAATTTCTTTTATATTAGAATGTCATTTTCAGATGTGACAACATCAAGATTTGATAATACGTTGGTAACTGGAATTAATTTTTATAAACTTAATAACTAAGTTGTTGTATATAACCATATATTTCAAAGATTAATTTATAAATATTAAAATTTCATTTAAATCAAATTAACCTTAATGAAATTTTAATATGGAAGAGCAATAGTAATTTTCTCTCCTAAATTTATGCTAAAATATATTTAGATTCATATAGTTTGAATAAATATCCTATTTTTTTATTATTTTAATACAATGAATTGTTTTCTTCTCTAATTTTTAAATAGATAATAGTCTCTCTTATATTTTTAATAAATTATATTCATTTCATTTGTATTTTAATAAAGTTAAATCCACCTTTCTTATTTTAATAAAGCGAAATTTACTTATTATTATTATTATTATTATTATTATTATTATTATTATATATATATAGATATATTATCTCCACAATGTACAAATATCTTAAGAACATCTTAGGAAAGACGAGAACGTTTTTCTTGTAATTAAACTTATAAAATAATTCTTTAACTTTTTATATTTTAAAACTTTAATTTTTTATTTGAATTTAAGTGAATATACTATTTTTAAATCAAATAAGAAAGGTGAGTATTACTTTCTTAAAAAAAAAATTATAAAAACAATTGGTATCATTTACTTAAAACATAAGTAGAGTATATACTTGTTTGAAATTTAGAATAGTTGTGAATCTTATTTTGTTAAGTGTCTATATAGGATAACATAATATTAAAAGAGCTACGTGCAATCTATTCTTTAGGAGTTGTTTGTTTTCACGGACCGAAAGATGGAAGCGAAGAAAGACAAGGTTCGTTTGGAAAAACGAGGTAAAAGTTTACAAAAAACGAAACAAATTTTTACTTTAAACTTTCCTTGCATAAGAGGAGTGATTTGCGAAGAATGTATCATTTTTATAATTAAATAAATAAATAAATTTGATTATAATTAAATAAAATATAAGAGAATATTTAACCCTTTATTTTAAAATAATAAATAACTAGAAAATATATAATAATTAAATTTATAATAAAATAAGAATGTTAAATAAAATAAATAAAATATTTTGTTAATATATGTTTCGTCTTAAATACTTAAATAAATAAATAAATTTCATAAAATTATAAATATTAATAAATTAAAAAATTAAAAAGTATTAATAATAAATTATAAAATAATAATAAAATAAGATAATTTTAAAAATAATAATAAAATCATAAATAATAATTACAATAATAAAAATAATAAAATTAAAATAAGTTTATAAAATAAAAATAAAAATAATTTATTTTTAACTTTAATTTTATTTATAAATTATACCTAATCTTATTTTATCTATTAAAAAATTTATTTTATCAATTATACCTATCACATCACAAACTTTCATAAACTTTTCCTTCATTTCTTACTATCTTTCTCTTAATTCAAACACATATACTTTCATATCAAATCATCTCAAATCCAATCCCTCAAATCCACTCCCTAATCCAAACAAACCCAAGCTTTTATATTTTTTCAGATTTTAGTTTTATTATGTAATTTTTAATATTTATAAATTATTGATTATTTGTATTGTTATTATTTTTAAAAATCTATTTATTGATTTTTGAACGTGTAAAAATATTATTTTTATTTTTATATAGCGTTTGTGATATATCAACTGATAAAAATATTTAAAAAAAAGTGAGAGACTTTTGTGAAAAAAAAAAATGATTAGATATTTCTACATTTCTTTTCGTAATAGAGACAACATTTAGAAATTATCTAAATTAAATTTAATTATATTTAATTGTCAAATTTGATTGTTTTTTTAAATTCTTCTTTTTTCTCATTGTCATTAAACTCTCTCGAAGCTTGAGTTAAAACAAAATTTTATTCTAATTCGAGTATTACTCATGAGTAATATCCTGAAAATCATAGCTAACTAAGATAAGTTAATAAGGTTAATAATTTCATTTCAAAATAAAAAAGGTAGGACTTATAATATACTTTGTTAAGTATTCTTTTATTTTCAATTAAAGTGAATCAAGGTTTTTTTTTTTTTAACTTAAATTGGGCCAACAATAAATTGTAATTGTAACAGCTTAGAAAATCTATCATATGATTATAAGTGGTCAAAGTGAAACGATCACATGATTATTATATTATTAAAACTGAAAACATGTATTTATAGAAAAAAAATATTAGTAGTTAAGTCTCATTCTCACTTGAGCCACCTTCTTTCTAAAACCCTAGACTTCCCTTTTCTCTAACTTCTCTCTAAGTCTCTACGTCCGTCTTCCATTCGTTTCTCGAGCGGAGCCCACCGTTGGACTCGTGGCAGAGGACAAAGCAAGCTTACCCGATTAGAATCTCCATTAGAGTAAGTTCATTTTCTGCTCTTTTTCCTTAGAGCTAGTTTTAGGTTTTCGTTTTTCCTTTACTTACTGAGCTTGCATATGGCCTCTGAGCCATCTGATCGTGCCTCTGTGAGCTCAGTTTCGTAGTGTGTTAGTCTGATCGTTGATCAGTGGTCTTTTGGTGTAGATTCGGGTTCCCGAGAATCTTAGGCTTTTGGGGCTATTAGAGAGAACTTCCACTATAATTTAGGCAAGGGAAGCTGACTCGTATGTCGTTTGTTTTCAGTTTGATTGTGAGATTAGGGTTGAATAAATTGTGTTTGTGAAAATCCATTGTGGTAGTTCTCTAACATGAAGTTTCAATTTGAACTTTGGTTGTGTCCGCATTTATGATGTGGTTTTATGGAAACTATTGATATGCATGTTAATCTTTGCCCAACTAGTTCATCTAAGACATGTTTAGTAGCTCTAAGGTAGTAAAAAATGCATGAATTGTTTGAAATGTTGCTGTTTTCTGCATAATTCGCTCAGGTGATAGCATTTCGCTCAGGCGAGAATAGTTTCAAGGAGCAAGTGTGCTCTCTAGACTGTTTTCGTCCATGCGAGAGGTCCCTCGCCTAGGCGAAAAGATAACTTCACCCAGGTGAGGATAATGTTGCCTAGGTAAGAAAGCCCCTGGAGTAAGTGTGCTCTCTGGAGTGCTTTCGCCCGGACCGAGGAGGTATTGTCGCCCAGGCAAGAGTAATTTCGCTCAGGCGAAAATGACGTTGGAACAGGAGTGCTCTCTGAACTAATTTCGCTCAAGCGAGAGAATTTTGGCTCAAGCTAAACCCTAAAAAACAATTGTTTTTTGGGCTTTATGTTTTGATTGTTTGATTATTTTGCAATGCAATGTATGGATTTATTAGAATAGATTAATTGATAATTTAAACTTAATTGTATTGATGGTTTAGTGATTTCTTTCATTTTGAGATTGAAATTGAGATTGACAATGAAAAGTGAATGAATGCATGAGTAGATATCTATATTGTGATGTGATATTGGTAAAAGTGTTGATGGAGTTGGTCAAGATCTTGGTATAGTGTTTGCAGGAAAGAAAACACCTGTGCCTAGGTCAATTAGGAAGTTCATTGTCTAAGGATATGATAAATAACAATTGATATCCTGACTTTACTAGTAATAGGAATCAAATATATGATCATTACTAGGTGGTGAGAGTCGAAGAAGGTCTGAACTGGGTGACTGCAGCTTGAAACATAGCTGGTCAGAAAAGTCTCAGGGAGACTAACCTTGTCATACATGATTGAAGATTCATTTATGAGGAGGCTGTGGAATTTCACAGTTTGGAGATGTATCACAAGTGCATATCTCAAGGTCTATTCAATGCATGAGTCTTCCGGAAGTAGAGTTTAGTCTATAGCGTGTCAGTGACTTATAATTATGATGATACATGGAACTGAATGAAATGCTTGGGTTGTATTGAACTTTGTACTTATTGAATGACTTTGAATTCTTTAAAAATTTGGTTAGCTTACCCTTTGTTTTGTTGTGTTTGTGTTTTGATTTTTGTCTATGATGATAGTGTCTTGACACGGGAGCAAATGGTGCTGCAGAGGAATCTTTGGGAGATCATTTAGACGGAATGATATTGATAAAGATAGTAGTTTATTTTGAAAGACTTGTTTATGATTTTGTAGATATATTTTAAAATTTCAGTTTAACATGAGTATGTATTTTGATGCATCTTAACTATGGAATATTGTAAAATATGCCTGATTTGAATATCATAACTACATTAATTATAATTTACTTTTGTGGGGGATGTTACAACAATAATTATTCCAAATTTTGATTCTTATAATTTTTAAATAAAATATAATAACCACAATAAAATAATAATTTCAAAAATTTAATCTAATATAACTTATTACTTAGGTGACACTAATATAACTTATGCCAAATATTACACAATTAAAAATAGCTTTATATAAATACATATATTATCTTGATTATGTGTACTAAAACTTATAAAAAGTTGATCAAAAATAAAAATGTTATAAAATTATTTATAGTATACTTATACTTTAACAAATATACTACGTTAAATTATATTTCAAAGGACTTTGAATTAATATAAATTTTTATTTTATATATAATATCTGTGATGAGAACTTTTTATTAAGAGTGATAAAGACAACTTTGATTTGCAAGTTGGTAAGTTAATTTGTCAAAATTTTGACAAGTTTAGGTATGTGTTTTTAACGTGGTAACTTATTTTAAGTTATCCAACTGGTAGGATAAAGATAATGCTACAAGAAAAAAGCTATTTAGAGACTAATTTGTAGTTATCGAATGAAATGGTTGCTAATTGTGATCAAAATAATCATCAAATTAAAATAAAAGTAAGGTAATGATTAAATTTAATGACCAATTAAGTCAAGATAATTGGTATCTAACATTAACTTCCAAGGTTTTAATTTTAGTGACTTATATCATTAGACTCTAAATTGGTATCTAATTAAGTCAAATTAAGTTATAGACTAATTTAGAATCTAATGATACAAGTCATTAAAATATTTGTAGCTAATGTTAGATACTAATTATTTTGTCTTAGTTGGTCACTATATTCAATCATTACTTTTATTTTTTAGTTATTTAGCAAACAAAATCTAATGTTGTTACTATTTTGGTCGTAATTAAAAACTATTTTATTTGGTAGCTAAAAATTGGTCTCTAAATATCTTTTTTTCTTATAGTATAAGATATCTTTAGATTAAAAATTAAAATAAAAATAGTTTAAAAGGTTAAATCCTTTTATTATATTATTTAAAAAATATAAATATATAATAATATTATAATTTAAATTATTAATACTTATAAATTAATTTTTAATTATTAATTACAATAAAGTAATTTAATACGTAAAAATAATAATTATTTTAATTTATCTTATTAAAGACATTAATTAATCAATTAAAACTTAAAAAATATGTATATAATTGAATATGTTTTTAATATATATATATATATATATATATATATATGTATATAACCAATTTTAAAAATACAAAATTAAAAAAACAACTTAAAAAAAAGTTGGCAGATGAGACCAAGATTTTCAATTGATTTTGATACGACATGTCAACCCCCTCTCTCTCACTTTTAACACGCTGCGAATTGGAACAAATACCCCTACTTTTTATCCGACATGGAATTTAAGAATATATTATCCATGATATAGGTTAGACTTGGAATACCCTTCTAGTTCCAAAATTTTAATTTTAAATAAATAATAAAATACAAAAAAACAAATAAATAAAATACTTTTAGACACTAAAATAATTTTAAACTTTTTTATAATAAAAACTACAATAAAATCTTTCAACGACTGATCAAAACAAAACTAAATTAAATAAAAAATTATACTTTTTTCATATTACATTATAGAAATATCTCATAGAATAAAGATTAAACTTTTGATATTTATAATTTCTTATTATTTTTAAAATCATGTTAACCTTTATAAATATTCAATTTAAATAAAAAAAATAAGAGTAAAATGAATATTTCACTCTTGGAAAAGATACATATAAGAAGATATGAGAGATTTACATATGTACAAATATCACATGCTAACACATTTTCATGTTTTACAAATTTAACTTAAATGAACTAATGTTTTTTTTTCTTAAATGCATGTAATACCATCATTGGAAGCAATTATACAAGAAGTAATTTAGGAGTATATGAACTGAATTATAATAAAAAATATTCTTGTAATTTAGTCTCCATGGAACAAAATCTAATAAGAGTCAATGAGATAGAATAGTTGGTCATGATGACTCTCATCCTATTCATAAATGAAACTTTTCCTACAATACAATCTCATAAGACTAAGGTAAAAGACTACATAAATTCTCTTATATAAATTTACAAACATCCCAAAAAAATATATAAACTAATGAATGAAACATGTACATATAGACTCATAACACACAAAATTACTCTATATATATATCATATAACCAAACATAACTTGATTTTCACATATTAAGTGATTGTTTAGGTTTTTCATAGGATTAAGCATAACTTGGATATTCATATTAGGTTATTACTTAGACTTCTCACAACATAAGTATTACCTTAACACATTAAGATAAATCACAAGAACTTAAAGTTTTATAAATTATAGACTCCTCAAGAAACACATAAATTATCGTAGCACAACATCTCATTTATATAGATAATTCACCATCACATATTAAGATATACTTTTTTAAACATTTACACATATAAGTTTTACTCATGAAAATCACTATTCTATTTTCTAATTTTTATGTTGTATCTATTACTTCATTATTTCCTTTATAATATTTGTTGAGTGTAAAAGTAACATCTAAAGTTATATCAACTCTTACAAATTTTTTAGAAGAAATACATTAGGGAGATTTAACATCAATGAGTCATGGCCAATTCATATAAGAGATCATGACACCACTTTTAACGTAAAATATTGAGGCTAAGTGTTAGTGAGTCTTTTTTATTTATGTTATTAAACTTTATCATTTTTATTTGATGTGAAATTTTCAATTCTAACTATAACTAGATTGCCTTTGACTGAGTTGGTCAGCAAAATAAATCATTGTATTTACCAACATTGTCAACAAACTTTCCCTAACCCTAACTATTTTTTTGTTTTACTATGACAGAACATGTTTGCGTTCATCCAAACCTATCACCAAGATAAATCATTAGATCATTAGATCTGATATTACTGTATCTGCTAAACATCTCAACAAACTTCTCATAACTCAAATTGTTGTTGGGTTTTACCATTGAGACATGTTTGCCTCTGTTACCAAGAAAAATTATCGATTTTGAAACCATTATATCTGTCAATCGTCTCAACATATTTCTCCTTACCCTGACTGTTGTTTGATTTTACCATAATGGGACATGATTGCCTTCACCTGAGCCCATCATCAAGACAAGCCGTCGACTTTAATACTACTAGTGGGTTGTGGTTTTCTCGTAACGCCTTTTATGATTGACGTTTGTTTAATTTTGTGTGGAACTGCATCTTTGTTTTGCAAAACTAGAGTCAACCTTGCAACTACCCACTACCTATTCCACCCTGTTAGAAGTTTCTTTTGGTGGCTCACCATTATGCTCCAAGTCTGCTGATCCTATTTCTGGATAAGTTAGTTTCTCTGTTTTTTTTTACTTGTTTCTTATTTCATGGTGTTTATTTTCTTTGGCTTATGTGCAATCGATTTTAGTTTTATTCTCCATGGGATTTGTCATAACCTAAGGATGTCTGAGCAGAAAAATGTATGGAATGGACCAAACAAATCTTTTGCACAAGCTTGAAGTAACACATGTAATGTGACATTGAGCCAACTCTTAATTCTTTATGTCAAAGGAAACAAGGCTATTGTTTAAATTGTTGAAGAAGATTATGTTCCTAGTAAGGAGAAACACAAGTTTTATTTACAAGATAGAATTGTTCTTAATAAAGGAGATAAGTCGCAGACGTATTTGAAGTTTTGTTCCAAAATTTCAAAGTATTGGGCTTTCTTGGGATCTTGGAAGGCCATCCCTTTAAGGAAGGAATTTTATGAGTTTGAAATTCAAACCTTGGAAAATCACTAGGGACCAATGTTGGGTCTCATTGAAAGGCTTACTCATGGAGTATTGGCAAGCTTACCCTTTTTGTTCTCCATATCGCGCTAAGGGTTTTTTTGTTTTCTCAAATTCTAGTGGATGTTGATCTCCAACGTTAGAACAAATCACAGTTTCGAAAGAATTTGCTTTGTCATCAATGTCGAATGATAGAACATGTTTCAAAAATCTCTTTTCAAAAATAGGTATATATACTTAAAAAGAATAGAATTTGTCTCAAGAATAATGATGTCTAGTCGATCATGGTAGCAGTTGTCCTCGAGCTAACCTTGATAACATTCTTGATGACATTATTAATAGTCTTGCTAGGGAGAAGCAAGTTCCATAAGGTTTTCAAGTTGATAATATGATGAAATATTGTGGTAATGGCATTGCTGAGAACATATAAATTGATCTAGTTGGTATGCCAACACTTGAGCCTATTACATATTTGGGTGTTTCAAATCATGTTGTTAGCCTAGCTGAAGTTGAATCGGAGAATCAAGTCCTACAACTCATCTTAGAAGTTTTTATGGTAGATGCACAATAAACCAAATCAAATAAGCAAAACTCCCCTTTGGTGCAATCACAAGCTGCTATATTGAATTCCAATACAGTTTTGCCTTTAACCAACAAATTTATCAGTTTGAAGGATATTATTGATAAAGGTTTGATAAATGGGAATGTGGCTAAGTCTCCAGGAGTTACTGAAATTGCTGCGTCTAGATTGATGGAAATATAGTTTCAAAGTTTTGGCCTGACAAGGTGAAGGTATGTAAATCCATGAGTGAAGAGGATGAAAATGATTTGGCTCCTCCTCAAACTACCAGGAAGCCTAAGAATAGTACTAATCTTAGAAAAACAATAATGAAACTTGGTTAGAAGAAATAAAAAATGTTCTTTAGTAAGCTTTTCTGAACTATGGAGTTTACTCTATTTTGTTTCTTTAGATTTATTAGTTGTATTATTAATAACTATTTTTTTTGACTCCTTTTAGGAATTTTCTTTGAATATAACAACTTTGTGTATCTGTTCACTTTTCTTTGCAGGACTTCTATTTAGTTGTTGAATAGGTTATTTTCATTTTAAAAATAAAATGTTTGTTTTTGAGTTATGGTATGTTATTGTTTATTTAATTAATGATTATGGGTGGTGGTTTGTAGAAGAATATATCAGTATTATCAAAGGTTTCTTTAGATAAAGATTTTCTATTTTTTATAAATTTTAAAGGCAAAAACATCATACAGGTGTAATTTTTTTCAATTTTTACATATGCAAAATTTTTCTTTTTTACGAAAATGGATAAGTCGTGTCACGGAGACACGACTTCTTCACTTGAAGTCATACCATGTTGGCATGATTTAAATGTAAAAAAAATAAATTGAAGTCGTGTTATTTTGACACGACTTTAGTGTAAAAAATAAACTGAAATCGTGCTAATATGACACGACTTCAGTGTAATTTTTCTTTTCTACCAAAGTCGTGCCACGATACCACGACTTCTTCATTTGAAGTCATGTTTCCGTGACACGACTTATCCATTTTTATAAAAAAAAAAAAATTTATCGTTAAAATGGAAAAAAATTGCACAGAAAAAAATTGCACCTGTACGGTGTTTTGCAAATTTTAAATGACTCTTTTGAAACATTATAGGTCTTGCTAATGTCAAATCATAACTTATACTCACAAAAGTTTATGAATGATCATAAACCAAATATTGTTATGCTAATAGAGCCTATGGTTAGTTTCGATAAAATTCCTCCCTTTTTATCATTTTTTGGGTTATAATATTTGTGTTTGAATACGTTGTTACTTTGTGAAATTGAATCTCGATATTACTATACATAAAGTTCATGTTAATTCGTTTGCATCTTATTTTAATCCTGCATTGTGTTTGTTAGTGTTTATAGTTTCTTATATTGCTAGAAGAGATTTATCGATGGAGTTATCTCTGTGTATTTATTCTCATACTAACCCTTGTTGTGTTTGAAGATATTTTAATGCAATTTTAGATGTTTCTAAAGTCAGGAAATGTGTTCTCCTTATGTCTTTTTATTGTATAGATTTTAAAGCTTAGATTAATCACAACCAACTTATTAAATCTCTTTGTTCTAGTTCTTATACTTGGACTAATTGTAGGACTATATATCATCAAATTGATAACAACGTGACCTAACTTCTTATAACATGGATGGACTTTCTGTCTGGAATTCCGAGAATTATAAATCAGATGCAATTATGATTGTCATTTCTTGATGTTTTATTTTGACAATAATGTCTATAGAAAATAGAATTAGTAAAATCATTAATGACTTTTAATGAAATCATTTAACATGTCCAGTACGAGTGTGACATAATTGAGTAACAAGATGTTGACATATGTCCTTACTGCACCCTAGTGAATAAATTTGGTGAGACAGTCTCATAATTCTTAGCCTCAATTAAAGAGCATGTGTGGAGAGAACTAACAAATGTGAATCCATTTTGTTTTGTAAATCTCTTATGCCTACGATTACACATAGAAAGATCCTTTGAAGCACCACATTTTGGATAGAACCACCAGGACTAACCATTTTTACTGTGTATTTTGTCAAACACTTTGACTCTTAAAAGAGAAAGTTTCTTTTATTGAGATACATATTAATCAAATGGTTTTGAATAAATAGTTAAAAGGAATACATCATGTGACTAATTAACTTGATTACTCATCACCAAAACAAGTTTGAGTCATAAAAATTAAACGAGTCATATCATAACACTTAATCTACTGTTTTCGTACGTAAACATAGTTATACTTTGAGTATCTGATTATAACTTTCGGACTAATAATAAAATATCACAAATTTAATTTCTATCGGAATAGTTATTATAGAAGAAATTATTATAACTGGACCACATGAACCGTATCAAAAAACGCTAAATATGAAATAACAAAAGAAGGAAACTACGTTACAATGACCAGAGAGTCGAATAAAATTGCCCCAACCCAGGACAACATGATAAAGCTAGAACACCGAAAACGAACGGTCCACAAAAACGATTAAAGTCGATGATTGACTCTTACGTTTTAGAGCTATTCACACTTTTTTTCTTTCTATCATCTTCCCTCGTACAGTGTGCTTTCTGATAATCGAAAACGTGTCTACTCGCAACGTAAAAGACGATTCTCCACTATCATGATTGGTCATTCGTACTCCATTCCAGGTTTTGGACAACTTTATCCCCGTAATGTGTTTGGAAAAAACAAATATTTTGACGTACACAGTAACCGAAATTGCCACTTCAAGGAGGTAATAATACAAAGGTTGGTCTACGTGTATGAGTACTCCGCCAGAAAAACCCTTTTCTTGCTCTACCAATTAATTAAGACTATAATTAGCAGAAGAGGTGGCAAAAACGAAGACCCATATCGACAAAGAGACACAAACATAACGTAACATGCTGCGTTTGTCCTAAGCCGCCACTCATACCTATGACATCACTCCTGATTTCATGTTTCTTACCTCGCACCAAGTATTCTACGCACGTGCCACCATTCTTCATCACTTACTATTTTAAATGCCCTGGAATAACAATAATTCATAAAAAGAATATAAACAAGGGTAATTGTTACACATCTTACTAAAAATACTTTTGTCTTTTTCATGATTAAATATATTAATACCAAGTATATTGTTATATATTTTAAAATTGGAACAATCAGGAACTAAAAGAGTAAGCATATATAACATTGATTATCGTTTCCAAAATGTAATACAACATTAATTACTTTTCATCATATATATTTATTATTTTTTAATTTTCAATTAACTCATTTAATTTTTTTTCTATTTATATTCTTATTCACCACTTAATATTTTGTTAGTTTATTTATTGAAATTAAAAAAAAAACATGCATCTTTGTATGTCCATATCTTGATTATATTATCTTATTTTATTGAGTTTAAGTTTTCATCGTATTAATATTAATTTGTTTACATTATTAACAAACGTGAATGAGTGAGTTATTTATTGCCAGTAATCCATGAAATGAATGCACATAAGTGGGAGAGTAATTTGATTATAAGTAGTAGGTGAAATATTGAATTTTTACGAGTAATAAGAAATATGATTTGATTGGAGACAATTTTTTAGATAATAATTTTTTTTCTACGAGAAAAGAAAATATCATATCTTAGACGTAATTTAAAAAAAATTAACGATAATTACCTTTATTAATTATTATAGATACAATAAAGGAAGTCGTAAAATAAATAAAAATTATATTCGTAAAAAAAAATGGAGGGCTAAAACAGATCACGTTTCTTTTTTTTTTTTTTAATAGATTGTGTATTTAGCAACGCACGCGTGACTACGTCGTAGGTCGGCATCAGAATGAACAGAGTTATTAATTGAACAACGTTTCTTCAATCTCATTGTAAAGTTTTTCTCTTTCTGCTTTTCTTTCATTCTTTCTTTCTTTCACCAGAACGAACAGAGTTCTGGGTTGTGGCACAAGCGAGAAAAATCCAAAGGGTCAAGAATGGAGGGGGATCTAAGGCAGAAGCTGTTGAGCAAAGAGAGAAGAAAAGAGGAAGAGGAAGAAGAGTTATCGCTGGGCAAGAGGGTGTGGAAAGAGAGCAAGTTGATGTGGATAGTGGCAGCACCAGCCATATGCACCAGGTTCTCCACCTTTGGTCTCAATGTTATAAGCCAATCCTTTGTTGGCCATATTGGCTCAAGGGAATTAGCTGCTTTTGCTCTCGTTTACACCGTTCTCATTAGGTTCGCCAATGGTGTTCTCGTACGTTTTCCTTTCTTCATCAAACCCTTCCAGTTTTTTATCTTATGTTAATCATGGGTATTGGAAAAAGTTGAAAAAGTTAGGTGCTTTCGTTGTATTATCATCCGAGTATGTGTTTCTTTGTTTTGTTCTTAGGTGTATAAAGTATTCATATATATAGTGTTTCATAGTTTTTCATGCAGGAGTGGGGAGAGGAAGATACATGTTGGTGGTGAAAGGTGTTATTCTGATGAAACAAAGGGTGTTCCGTACTACTGTATTGTAACTCAGAAACAGAGATCAGTTCCTCTGTTTCGTTGTTTAAAAGTTCAAAACTTTCGTTGTTTTTTGGTTATTAATTAGAACAAACTCTTTGGGTTATAGATTGGGTTCTTGTGATTGGTTGAACAAGGGTAACACGAGAAACATGGATTGTGGGGTCTGCAGTTTGTGAAACATACTGTATTTAAAAGTTTTGTTACTTTCTGGGTGTGTGTATTTTTTTGTTTATTTAATTTTTATTTAACCTATCATGGTGTGCAGATATGAACCTTTTTTGTAATTACAACACTGTATTGGGGTTGTGTTACAATTGCAATTACAATACAATGACTCGAATTTCTTGTTTGTGTAATGGCATTGCAGTTAGGGATGGCGAGTGCATTGTCAACACTTTGTGGGCAAGCATTTGGTGCAAGAGAATATAGCATGATGGGAGTGTGTCTTCAGAGATCATGGATAGTTTTGTTCTTAACTGCACTGTGTCTTCTTCCGCTGTTCTTCTTCACAAGCCCAATTTTAACGCTCTTAGGCCAAGATGAGAGCATAGCACAAGTGGCAGGAACCATTTCTATTTGGTCAATTCCTATCATGTTTGCCTTCATTGTCTCATTCACTTGTCAGACATTCCTGCAATCTCAGAGCAAGAATGTCATCATTGCATTCTTGGCAGCATTTTCGATAGTGATTCATGTGTTTCTCTCCTGGCTTTTGACCATGAATTTCAAGTTTGGGCTTCCTGGTGCAATGATTTCAACAATTTTGGCATACTGGATTCCCAACGTTGGTCAACTCATATTTGTGACATGTGGTTGGTGCTCTGATACATGGAAAGGTTTCTCCTTTATGGCTTTCAAAGACCTCTGGCCTGTTGTCAAGATGTCCCTTTCAGCCGGTGCCATGCTGTGGTGAGCTTTCTTCTCAAGTGGGCTCGGTTCTTTGCAATGTCAATACTATCTTCATCTAATGGTTTCAATTTACTTTCTGAATGCCAGACTTCCTTCCCATTGCCCTTTTGAGTATCAATCTTTGATTTGTTATTAATTTCTTTCTATGCTCAAAGTTTGCCTCATCATTCAAAAGACACCTCTTTATTCTCTTCTCCCATTGATGTCAAATTTCACACTGAGAGAGTAACAAAAGGGTGTGAAAGAAAGATGTTAACGAAACACTTTTCTTAGAGAATCTAAGCTGTTACTATGTTATTTATCGTGGACTTACATTATGCTGTTGTATGTTTTACAGTCTTGAGCTCTGGTACAACACCATACTGGTTCTTTTGACCGGTAACATGAAAAATGCAGAGGTTGCAATTGATGCTCTATCCATATGGTAATTCACTAGAACATTTTTTTTTGTATTAAAATTCAAATATTGTGTTTCTACTTTACATTGTTGGGGGGTATTAGCTTCATGGAAGAACTTTTCTGCTTACTGCTACTGATGAAATTTCATTGTTTACAGTCTCAACATCAATGGATGGGAAATGATGATAGCACTCGGTTTCATGGCTGCAGCAAGGTAATGGTGCTGTTCTCCTTTCTATAGTTGATGTTGCAGTCAGTAGTCATAACCCTGAAAACTTGGTTTGTAACTTTGTTTTTGCAGTGTTCGAGTAGCAAATGAACTTGGAAAAGGAAGTGCCAAAGCTGCAAAGTTCTCAATAGTTGTGTCTGTGCTCACATCATTGGCCATCGGATTCTTTCTGTTCTTATTCTTCTTATTTTTCAGAGAAAGGCTTGCTTACATATTTACCTCAGATAAAGACGTGGCCTTTGCTGTTGGGGATTTGTCACCTTTGTTATCAATCTCTATTTTACTAAACAGTGTTCAACCTGTACTCTCAGGTATTCTTTTACACCATTTCCTCTCTCTTACTTGAATTGATTTAAGATTTGAATCCTTGTTGCTTTAAATTTACTAAAGCTAATTAATTTGTCAGTGTCAATGTATGTATATATATACTTCTGAAGTGAGATATGTGATTTGAACAGGAGTGGCTATAGGAGCAGGGTGGCAAAGCATTGTAGCATATGTGAATCTGGGGTGTTATTACATCATAGGTATTCCTGTAGGTATTGTACTTGGTAACGTTCTTGATATGCAAGTCAAGGTACATGCTCTTTCACCTATTTTTGTTGCTTTCAAATTATTAATAATGTTTATGCTGCTTGATGAATTGAAAAACTTTTTCACTTTTGCAGGGAATTTGGATTGGAATGTTGTTTGGAACATTCATTCAAACAATAGTGCTAACTGTAATCACATACAAAACTAACTGGGAGGAGCAGGTATGCATCTCTAAATTACTTGCAGAAAAAGGAACATAAAGATGTTATCAAAATAAGCACTTTTCAACCTGTTTAATAAGTTTTATGGTTAAAGCTAGAGCATAAGCTCTCTTGTGAAGAGATCTTATTGAATAAATGCTTGATTTTTGTTTACCCAAATGCTCTGATTGAACATGATCATAACATTCTTTGCAGGTTACCATTGCTCAGAAGCGTATTAGCAGATGGGCGAAGGTGGATAGTGCTGATCAAGAAAACGAAACAGAGAGAAAATACGTTAGCTAACTGTTTGAAGTGTCATCATTGGTGTACCATGTTGTTATACAACAAAGATGTTGATAGCAATTGTATTGTTGTTAATGTTTTTAATTTTTTATAGCTGTTGTTAGGTAGATGTTTGGAAAATAGATAGTTGTGTACAAACCATTTTCCTTCATCAATAAGTCTTACATAGTTTTGCTATTTCTTTTACTAGGTCCCATAGTTTTGCTCCTACTTCACCTACTCACCGGTACTAATTATTAATTTTAAATAAATTAAAAAGACAACACAATAAGTTTTCAAAGATCTGATTTTGCAAATTGGAAAGCAAGAACTAAGAAATGTTTTCCAAAAATTCTTTTGATTTCTAGGCGCCAATTTGATAAATAAATAATTTCACCCTTGGTAATTTTGCAATAGAAGCTTCTATGATTAAATGTGATTAGTAGTCTTTTCCTTTTTTGCGTTTCGGTATATTTGGTTTGAAAAATCCCAGTCTAATATTTACATTTTTAATAAGTACATTTTAATTTTTTTAACTAAAATATTAAATAGACAATTGAATTGACTGATGTGTCCATTAGTATAGTTTTAAAATATAAATATAATATTGTCTAAATGTTTATTTTAATATTTTAGGTTTTAAAATGGAAACCATTGCCCTTATTCCATTACTACTGGAAAGTTAGCATTAACGTAATAAATTTCATTCAATTTTACACCCAATTACTATAATTTAGTTGTCTCATTGGTTGAGTTAAAATTTTTAACACATATTTTTTATTTATTTATTTAATAATAAAATAAAAATAATTATTATCTATTTTTCTTCTCTCATTATTTATTTTATCAAATAAAAAGTAGTTTTTCATAATATATCTCTTCAAAATTATAGATAAAGAAGACAAAATTCATTGGTTAGTAATTATATTTATCCTTAAGGAGATGTTGACATAAATGAATCATAAGTAATCAATAAAAAAATTATAATATTATTATCAATCCAAAACCTTATAATAGAGGGTTTGACAGTCTTTTTCTTTATATATTACTGAAGTTTCACATTTTTACTTAATATGAAACTCAAAATATAAATTCCTTAAGCAGAAACATTTCTAATCTTGAGTACTTCACATGTGACCTTTACTTCGTAGGATTTATCACTGACATACTCTTTTGGTTGGGTTCTTTAAGGAGAGATAAACGAGGAAAATTCGACCAAGAAGTCAATAACAACCTATATAAGAGATTATAATCTCACCTCCAACCTAAAATTTCAACGTAATGAGTTTGTAGGTCTTGAAAGTCTTGAAATCCCTCATTTGATGTAAATAATATATAAAGTATTCTTAATCATCACCCCGATGTTGAGAATCTCTAAGCTTTGTTATAAAAATAACATGAACTATTAACAAATTTATTAATAAGATAATACAAAAATGAAATTATGCAGGATGTCCAAATACAAATATATTCTGTCATATGAATTTCTTCTCTATCACTTCAATCTCATCCCATGATAGAATGGTAATAGAAACATGGCGTCGAGATATGAATCTCAAATAGCCCGACAAATTTCTAGATTGAAGATCTTCATTAACTGAGGCAATGTACATTCACCGTATCTGAGGTATTGTCCGCTTTGGAGCTCGGAGTTCTGTCATGGCTTTGTCCTTAAAAGACGTCTCCGGGTTTAGGGGAGGAAGGTGTATTTAAAATGACCTTAGCCTAGACTCCTAAACGATGTGAGACTATATTGGGTGTACTAGAACAAGCCCCCTAGTCGAGGGCTAATGGAATGAAATTTCCACTGACGACGCCAATGTTCTGACCTCAAGTCTGAGGGTTAGGGGAGGAAGGTGTATTTAAACTGACATTGGTCTTGACTCCTAAGCGATGTGGAACTATATTGGGTGTACCAAGCCCTCCAGTCGAGAGCTAAGGGAACGAGCTTCTCATAGACGACACCAATGTTCTGATCTCAAGGCCGTTGAGATAACATCACTAGAGTCAATAGTGTCCGATTTGAAGCTCGAAGCTTCGTCACGGTTTTGTCCTTAAAAGGCATCTTGGAGGGTTAAGAAAGGAAGGTATATTTAAACTGACATTGATTTCGACTCTTAAGCGATATATTGGGTGTACCGGAACACTACCTATTTAGAAAAACATTTTTTATAATTCGCTAGCATGTACAAACTAATGTATTATCTTAAATTTAATAAAAATTGAACAACATTTTGTCTTGGTCTCTAAAGTACACAAGACGAGAGTGATCACAAAGAACATACCACAATTAAGTATGTACCCGAAGAATAACACTAAATCATCTTAACAAAATTATACCAAATTTAAAGTTAAACTTATAATGTGTACATATTAATAAACTACAACAAGATCAAACAAACATACTATAATACATCTTAATCCTATGATAAATCTAAACTAATTTTTTTTCTATAATTTTCCTATACAATACGTTAAATAATTTTTTTATAATTTAATCACTTAAATTGTAAATAATTTAATGACTAAATTTAGTTACTCTTAAGGGATAAAATAATTAATTGGTCCTTGTAATTTTGGCTATTCCTAAAGTTTACATTACAATTATAATATTTACTGCTACAAACAAAATTAATTTTAATATTTTGAATTTAATTAGGTAACACATTTAAAATTTTAAAAACTAAAATTTCAAATCAACCAAAAATTATATCAATAATATCCTAATGAAGACATTCATGTTTTGTTGTGATTAAAATCTCCAAAAATAACCTTAATTTCAATTTCAATAATAAAATGGACCAACAAAATGCAGAGACACCACAATCAAGATCAAAAACTAGCACAAAATTGTTGTTGTTGTTGTTAGAGAAGGAAGAAAGCAAAACAACTTTGTTTGTGAGTTGTAATAGTAACAAAAAAAAGGTACTTTGCAAGTTTAATTAGAACTTTAAGTCAGAGGCTTATATTATATGTTGAACCTAGGACATCTGAAGTAAAAAAAAAAATTAAATAGGTACAAAATGGTGAATGCAATATTTTTACATGAGTTTTGGGAATTAAAGTTGTTTCATCTATTATAAATGATTATAGCAACCAAAGTGTGAGTATAACTCTTTCATTAAATAGAAATGAGAAAGTTAAAAAGATCCACAAAACTATTGTCTTAAATTTTATGTTGGAGGTGATTTCAATTCCTTATATATGGATTTGGTTCACATTTCATTGTTGTTGAATCTTCCTAGTGAATCCCCCCTCGAAATACCACCCATCAGTGGTATCAGAGTCAATGGTAGTCCCAAAATTGCAAATGTGTCTCGTAATGAAGAATGACGGTACAAATAAGGATCATTAGCAAGATACTTGTGGTTAAAAATACTTTTGATAGAGAGAGTGTACTAATATAGAAGAGACTCACACTTGAGAATTAGATTGTTAGGAATCCAAGTGAGATCACATCAAGTAAAATTGAGAAAGTTAAATAATATATTAGAAATAAGAACCATAAATTTGTTACTTTAATATTTTGAGTTAAAAATAATGTTAATCCCTTATATGGATATAATTCATATCTCATTATTGTTGAACCTCTCAAGTTAACCTCCTCTCTAAAAATCCATTCAACGAAAACATGTTTTTTTTTAAAAAAAAAATCTTCTTATTACAAAAAGTATATTAGATTTATAATATTTTTAAAGAAACTATTTAAAAATATTCTTTACGAAATATAAATTCAAATAAAATCAAAATATAAATTTTCTATATTAATCAGAATATAAAACAACTAGTAACTTATATATATATATATATATATATATATATATATATATATATATATAACTTTTAAATTATGAACAAAATATATTAAAAGAGAAATATTTTTCATTCTAATAGACAAAGTGTATTGCAACGAAAAAAATTTATAAAAATAAAGATAAAATTTTCCCATTCCAAAAAGAACCAAATAAAAAAAAGATAAAAAGTGTAGACCTACTCGAATTAACTCTATCAAATAATACTAAAATGACTTAAGTACGATATGAGAATATGTCATATATATAACTATTAGATTCTAAATCAGTTTTCAACTAAAGACTAATTTAGAATTTAATGAGATAAGTCACTAAAACTTTGGAGACTAATGTTAAATATCAATTATTTGACTTAATTGGTCACTAAATTCAATTATTACTTTTATTTTGTAGTTATTTAGTAACTGAAATCTAATTGGGTGACTATTTTTTATCACAATTAGTAACTATTTTATTTGGTAGCTAAAAATTGATCTTTAAATAACTTTTTCTTGTATAATATATATATATATATATATATATATATATATATATATATATATTTATATATATATAT
>Ga0099824_1002216_pt1 | contig 28399 bp, 25 predicted proteins | sample SiratrowhiteBW_FD_76837 | JGI IMG/M metagenome (GOLD analysis project Ga0099824, IMG submission 76837) | Root nodule microbial communities of legume samples collected from California, USA - Siratro white BW | ecosystem: Host-associated > Plants > Roots > Nodule | place: USA: California... | reverse complement strand
TATATATATATATATATATATATATATATATATATTGTAGAGTGAGCTTGGCCAAAAACCTAAAAATGTGTTAGAGTGGGTTGAGCAGACATTTAGGCTTACGGTTTGAATATTTAAAAAAAATAATTAAATTTTGAAATTTTGTTTTACCTGAAAAACAAATTCAACTAGCATTCAACATATTCAGCCAACAACCACCAAATCAAATTTGAAATTATAAAATGTGATATGAAATTGAAATTATAATGAAAGTAACATTTAAAAGTGTAAATATAAATTACAATCTTAATAGGTTTAAACACAATTGAAAGTAATGTAAATGACACTATGTACATAAATCTGTCATGAAAGTAGTAGTATTGTCCATTAAAATTACCGTTCAAAGTAATAAAAACATTTCAACAAATGAAACATTAGTAAATGATAAAAAGTGTTATATAATGAAACTTATATTTTGGATCAAGGAAGGGAAGTATTGGTCATGTTCTACAGTATAATGGGGTGGACTTGGCTCATACCAATTGAAACATTGCCACATTGTCAGTCCATCATCATACTAAGCTGTTATTGCATCATCCTCATGGGGTCCTCCAACTGGTTAAATTTTTGCTTTGCTATTATTACTTCTTCCTGAAGCAGTCATTATTGTTGAGTCGTTTGATCAAAGTAATCAGTAGTAGAAGCAAGCAAAGAGGGGTGAGTAGGGAGATACTCCTTGGTGGTAGTACCCAACCATGTCTCTTATGTCATAAATTTGACCTCTACTCTTTCTTCTAGCAACATCCTTTCAAGCTTGAAGCTTGGTTGCTTTACCTAGTTGGCCAACATCAGTGGTTAATATTGATGAACTCTCTTATTGTATGACCCTCAGGACGTCATAGTAGTTTTCCTACATAATCATTAGAAGATGCAAATGTTAGGAAATTAGATGAAAAATATTAAACAAAATTTTAACGATTAATTTGCATAAATCTCACATGCACGAGTATCAACCCAAGCACTCATCTTATTGGTGTGAATGACCATAAACAGTACATCAAATTCAACTGCCTGACCATATTTATGTTGCAAACAAAGGTTATAAAAATAGAAATGCTATATGTTACAGAACCAAATTGAATTAAATCTAACAAAGTCGGGAATAATACTTACCAGTCCTAGTGCAATGTGTAAGTGTGATTTATGACCAGACGAGTGCAATGTTCCACCCCAAGTTGAAGACTGCTTAATTTTATGTTGAGATGATTTTTCTTTGAACTTTTAGGTATCCCAATAGTTTAAAAGTCAAGCCCATGCTTCCTCATCGATCCAAGTAGGTCAGGAGCCCCATGTCCTGACTTTTATCAACACGTCACAGTTTCTTTTTGGCTTTGGACTTGTACACCTTTCCTATTTGCCACTCATCCTGAGGGGCACAAGTCACTCTATTCTTTAAAAAAATAAGAATACAAAATTTAATTTGATGTTATTGAAAATTATTTCATTTGTATGGTATTGGATTAATAAATAAAATTACCTTCAAGTCATTCCACTATTTAAGTTGGTCCTACTCAGTGATGGCATCATAATGATGGTAAGACCCTTCAAATGAAGGCCTTATGTAGTGCCCATTAATTGTAGAGAAAATGAAATTAAATAAAATATACTATTACTTACCACTTATCAATAATTCAGATGACACTTCTACTAGAATTACATTGAACCTCCTTAATAAGCATGTCGTGGGTACCCACTTTAATATTAATAAATTAATATAAATGTCAATAACAAAAATAACATTATTATTAATAGCCATATATATAAGTGGGTAATCAAACATTATATTTTTTAACATTATATTTTTTTTATTATTTATGATTATCAAGATTATTTTTATATCCTTCTAATTATCTCAGGAGGAGTTGAACCCAGGACCTTTAAATGTTGAAGGAAGCCTTTGACCACTGCACCAGACAAGCAATATGATAATATTATTTTATTATTATTATTCTTATTATGATTATATTTATGATTATGATTGTTAATATTATTAATAATATCATTAATAATATTATTATTATTCTTATTATTATCATTTTTATTAAAAATGATAATAATAATATTATTAATAAGGGTAATAAAAATAACATTAATAATAATAATATTAGAAATAAGAATATTAATGTTAACATTATTGATAATATTATTATTAACTATTATAATAATAATAATAATAATAATAATAATAGTATCACAAATATTTTTAATATAACCGAAAATAATATAAAAAAATATTAATAATATTAAAATTATTTTTCATATAAATATAAATAATAATTGATAATAATATAGTAATATTAAAAATATTATTAATGTAAATCTAAATAATATGAATAGAAGTATTAATAATATTCCATATATTAAAAAACATATAATAATAATGTTAATATAAATAATAATAATAACAATGTTATCAATAACATTAATAATATTTTGTGTATAAATATTAATAATATTAAAAACTTTAAAATATCAAAAACAACATTAATAATTTTAAAAAAATATAATACTCATAATAATAATAATTATAATTTTAATAATATTATAACTAACAATATTAGAAATAACAATAAAAATAATAATATTAGCAATAATATTAATAATATTATTACTATTAATAATAATAATGATAATATTATTAATAATACCAATGATAATAATAATATTAATAAAATAATAATAATATTAATAATAGTAATACAAATTTAATAATAACAATAATAATAATAAAAGTGTTAAAATTACCAATAATATTAGTTATCATATTAATAATATAAATAAAAATATTAATATTGTTAATAATATTCAACTTTACTAATTTTATTATTAATAAATCAATACGAACATCATTAATAGGAAATAATAGTACTTTTATCCATAAATATAAGTTTCTAAATATTACTTACGGACATAGGTCCGTAGGTATTACCCACGGACATAGGTCCGTAGGTATTACCCACGGACATAGGTCCGTAGGTATTACCTACAAAAATAGTTTGTGCGTAATATCTATAGACCAATATCCGTGGGTAATTCCTACGGATCTGTGTCCGTAGGTAATATCTACGAACCTATGTCTGTGGATAATAACTACGAACTTAAATTTGTGGATAATACCTACAGATACAGATCTACCCTACAAATACAGATCCGTAGGTCATCCGTGGGTAAATTGAGTTTTTCTTGTAGTAAATATTAAAAATATTAATGATAATAATATTAATAACATTAATAATACTATTATTACTAACAATAATATTGACAATAGCATTAATAATACTAAAAAGAATATTAATAAATTAAATAATATTAATAAAAATAATAAAAGTATTAATATTATTAACATTAACTACAAGATATACAATATTGATATTATTAATAATAATATTAACATTTATTAATATTATTAATAAATTAATAATTATATTATTAATAAAAATAATATTAATATTAATAATCTAAACCCTAAACCAATATAGGTTTGTAATTAGCACCTACAGATATAAATATGTAAATAATATATACATATATAAGTCCATAAATAGTATGTATGATATAGGATGTAGGTAATACATATATATCTATATTCATGAGTAATTTTAATAATATTAAAAATATGATATTAATATTACTATTAATAATAATATTAATAATAATAATAATATTAGTAACATTAATAATAATAATAATAATAATATAAATAATATTAATATTATTAATTATAACATAATTAATTATAACAAGTAATATTAATAAAAATACAATATTAATATTTATTATTATAATTATTACAAGTGATATTAATAATAATAATTATTATTTATTTGATTAGGTGCATAAAAACAAACCTTGACAAATAAAAGATTTTAAAAATGAAATTTATTTTATTTTATCATGTTGCCTATTAAAAATTTACTTTTGAAAACCTCCTGAAATAAGAGTGCTAACAATTCGTTTTCTATTACATTCTTTCTTTCTAAAAACTCTCTATAGTGTATACGAAACTTCAATTCAGTATGAACACAAAAGGCTAAAGAAGCCAAATACTGTGCTACTTTATTGCCACTCCTCTTAATAAAATCAAGTGTGTTTATGTGAAATAAGGTAGCAAGTTGGAATCTTCCAACATGTTTGTTTTTCTTTCCTGCTTTTCCTGCATTCCCCCACTTCCAATATTCCTTGAAAATGACCTCTACCATTTTTATTTTTATTCTTTTTTTCTGAATCAGAGTCGTCCACTGGAACGATTGATAGATATATCCCTTTCATACAGCTTCAAAACAATTCCTTTGATAAGTGCATGACCTACCTTAGAGCAATTTGTCTCCACTGTTGTTGACCTTTTCAGCTCAAATATGCATGCACTCGCAATAATGTCAGCTTCAGCAGCTAGTGCTTCCACCATGGAAGCGTGATGTTGAAAGATTTATCCCACCCTACTCCATTTCTTCGGAATGGGGTAATGTACTTGGACCTTGATTATTTTCATTATAAAGGTCCAAAAACTATCACTTTATATTCTGTATTGTAATAATAGATATATTTTAACATTGAACAAATTTGATTCTATTTTTATAAAAATTAAATTTTCTCTTAAAAAACATTAATTTACCGGTTGAAGTTGCTATAAATATGAAGTAAATTTTGAGTTTAATTCTCATAACTTTTTGAGTAAAAAGTAATTTTTCATTAACTAGTTAAAATCATTGCTTTTACGTATTATTCATTTCAAAATAAATTAATTTGAAATTATCTTAACTTTTGTTTTGAGAAATCTCATGTACTAAATATATGATAGACGTGTGTGCTCTTACAAATTATCATTTGATCTTTCGTTTAACAATGGGTAATTAACAATTCTCATAAAATATTAAGATTAAAAATAACAATTTTTAATTTTAAAAGAAATAAAAATAAAATAAAAAGAGAGAGATTAAAACTAAAAATTACATATCACGACAGTGAAAGTCTATTTAAGCCTAGTATTCAATTTATCTTAAAGAAATAAATTCCATTAACAATTTAAACAAAAAAATGTTTCTTATATCTTTCTATTATTTGTTCATACCCTTGATAGTTTGGAAAGGACAAAATGCAATAATTTTGACATTAGAGAGGCTTATTTTAACATTTATATTTAAATCTAAAAAAAAAATATATCAAAATCTGTATTTTTTTTTAAATATTTTATGGGCGTAGTCCTATTTTAAAACACGATTTAAAAACTAAAAGTGTTAAGCAATACTGCACTAGATTCTTTTGGGAACCAATCAATTCGTATGCCTAACAGTTTATTCGCTTTTTTTTTTTTTTATAAAGTTCCTTTCTTTTGTAAATTTTTTTTTTGGTTTAGTTATTTTTTTTCTAATACTTATGGCTAATCAAGTTAGGCTAATCAAGGTGTTAATAATACTTAACGTGCTAAGGAATTGAAGAAAGCGTTATTGCACGTGTTTTACAAAAATAATCATTACAGAAATATTAGGACATTACAATCCATCAATATGTAATTAAATAAGTCACTAGAAAAAATTGCATAATAGTTATAGAAGATAAAGAAACAACATAAATAACATCGATCAAACTCATTTAAAATGGACATTAAAATAATAATGTAAGAATTTACATGGGCAAAATTAATTCTAAAATCAATGATGCTAAACAAAAAAAAAATATATAAAAGGAATAGTTTAGCTAACACTAAAAGAGATATTTGTTTTAATTAAATAAAATAACATATCTAAAAGTGATATTTAATTTTTTAATATATTTTTGTGTGTGCGTCAATAGGCCCACGTTATGCATGAGTGAGTTTTGCATAATGCAATTAAGTACTTACTTTCCCTTTCTTCTTCCCCGTAGTTTCCTTGTACTGCAACTTTGTCGGTGTGACTCCAAATCACAAAATCTCACTGTGTTGCCTTCACAAAATCAACAAATGGTCATTTCCTTCCCATTTCATCTCCACCAGTGTCTGTTAATTGATTCGGGTATAAAATCCAAAAATTGGGTGTTCACCACCATCGTTCGTGTATCGTCTAAAAACTGATAAGTGATATTGCTTAATTAATTGTGATTTAGTTGGATTTATTTGGGTTGAGTGTGACTTTTGATTTGTACATTGAGGGTTCATTGTTTTGATGTGAGATTTCTAAAGGTCATATTGCTTAATTAATTGTGATTTAGTTGGATTTATTTGGGTTGAGTGTGACTTTTGGTTTGTACATTGAGGTTCATTGTTTTGATGTGAGATTTCTAAAGGTCATATTGCTTAATTAATTGTGATTTAGTTGGATTTATTTGGGTTGAGTGTGACTTTTGGTTTGTACATTGAGTGTTCATTGTTTTGATGTGAGATTTCTCCGTTTGGTAGCTGGTATTCTCCATCCGTAAAGTGGTTTTAAAGTCGTTTCGCCTATTGTTTCTGCATTTTGGAGCTGGTAAGTTTCAAATTTTATACAGTTGGATTTGTTATTGTGGTTTTTTTAGTTGATAGGTAACAAAAATGTATTTTTGTTGTGCATGCACCTTTAGTGTTTAAGACTTTTTGTTGGTGAGTTACTATATCATATGAAAAAGGTGCTTGATTTTTCATTGCAAAGGTAAGTTTGATGTTTGACTTATTGGTTATGCGGTTTTGATTTTGTTGGTTTAGGTTGTCTGTATGGTTTTGGTTATAATTTAACTATTTGAATTTCTAGGTTGGTTTGTGTTTGGATTGAACTGCCTTAACATTTTGTTACCTAAATTAGGACATTAACATGCTAAAATTGGAGGATGCACTTAGTCAAAGCATAGAATAAAAAATATTATATATTTATGTCTCGTTTGAAGAGTGACAATAACCACAACTAGCTGCCAGTGACTTCGTGTACACCGCATGGTCGACACTACTCCATCCACCTCAAAAGCTAATTTCATATAAAATATTCTTTGTTACGACATGCTGCCGATTTGCCACAACGGAAAATGACATAGATGTTTATCCAAGTCCATGGATAAAAAACTTAAGGTTGTTATGGGATGAAGGCGTTGAGATTTTTGGTACATATGATGAGTTGTTACGACATGCTGCCGATTTACCACAACGGAAAGTGAAATAGATGTTTATCCAAGTCCATGGATAAAGGACTTGAGGTTTTTATAGGATGAAGGCGTTGAGATTTTTAGTGCATATGAAAAGGTCAATTTCAATTTGCCAGCATTGTTATTTTGCACGATTCATGATTTTCCAACATATGGAAATTTGAGCGGTTATAGCGTCAAAAGGACATCACGCTTGCCCGATATGTGCACAAGAACACAAGTTATCATTAACTAAAAGATGAGAGCAAGACATCTACGTTGGGCATCAAAGATTTTTAAATCGTAATCACCCTTATCATAGGTTAAAAAATAATGTGGGTTTTGGTTCCTAAAACACAAGATGTGCATGTAATTAGAGCTAAGTGGGTGTTTAGGAATAAACTAGATGAGCAAGGTATAATAGTTAAAAACAAAGCTAGGTTGGTAGCTAACGGGTATAACAAAGAATAAGACATTGATTTTGGTGAAACTTATGCTCGTGTTGATAGATTAGAAGTTGTTAGATTACTAATTGCCTATGCATGTTTATGTGGTTTTAAACTATTTCAAATGGATGTAAAAAGGGGTTTTTGAATTGTTATATAGATGAAGAAGTATATGTCTCTCAACCACCCAGCTTTAAGGATCACAGGCATCCAGGTCATGTATACAATTTGTAGAAAGCTTTGTACGGTTTGAAGCAGGCCCCAAGCAATAGTATGAAATGTTGAGCAACTTCCTCACTTCTCAAGGCTATGAAAGAGGCAAAGTTGAAAAGACCCTTTTCATTAGAAAGCTTAATAATGATATCATTTTACTAATGAAAGTCTCTGTCAAGATTTTGTGTCAGCTATGCAGGGTGAATTCGAGATGTCCATGATGGGAGAATTGAATTTCTTCCTTGGGTTGCAAGTGAAGCAAATGAAGAATGGGACATTCTTCTATTAATCCAAATATTGCAAAGAGCTCTTGAAGAAGTTTGAGATGGATAAATGCAAAGAGGCTACAACACCTATCTCCACTAGTTGCTACTTAGACTTGGATGAAAAGAGGGTTTCTGTAGATCAACACCTAAAAGCATCACTAACATTGTTGGACCCAAGTTTAATAGGGTACCAACTTTTAAAAACTAAATTGTTTTACAGGTCAATGTAGCAGGCAAGAAGCAAATCTGGTATTTTGATAATGGTTGCTCCAAACACATGAGAGGGGATGCATCTCAGATAGTGAATATCAAATGGAAACATGGCTATGTCACCTATAGATACAACAATCGAGGGAAGATACTTGATGTTGGTGACATTAGAGGAGAAGAGACAGTGACTATTAAAGATGTGCTATTGGGTAATGGTTTGTAGCACAACCTGCTAAGCATAAGTCAACTCTGTGATAAAGGCTAAAAAATAACATTTGAACTAGAATTGTGCCTTATAGCAGACTCAGCTACAGAGGAGATTGTGCTAGTAGGTAAAAGGGTAAACAATGTGTATTTTTGCTAAATGTGTCTTGCATTGGTTCTAGTATGAACTGCTTGTTAACAAAGAATAATGAAACACGGTTGTGGCATAGACATTTAGCTCATATAAACATGCATCATTTGAATAAAATTGCTACTAAAGAGTTGGTAATTGGACTGCCTAAGCTCAAGTTTGAAAGGGATAGAATATGTGAAACACGTTAAAAGGGTAAACAGACCAAAAATACTTTTAAGCATAAAAATGTGATTTCAACTTCTAGACCTCTAGATTTACTTCACATGAATTTGTTTGGTCCCTCTTGAACTACGAGCATATGTGGTAATTACTATGGTCTTGTAGTTGTTGATGACTATTCTCAATTTACATGGACTCTTTTCATTGCAACCAAAGATGATGCTTATCATGCATTTAAGAAACTTGCCAAGGTCATTAAGAATGAGAAAACAATTACATTTCTGCCATTAAATTTGATCATGGGAGAATGATGTGAACCCAGTTAGGAATAAACCCCATAACCCACAACAAAGAGTATTTGAAATGCCCCAAGATCCCTAGGTATTCAGATTTAGGAAGATCTACTCAGAACCCTTGTCTTGCGTAAAAGAAACGCAGCAAAGATCCTAAAGTATGAAAAACGCCACAAGGATGATAAGCCCTTGATAAGTTGCAAGTCCAATGAAGAACTCAATAGAGAAACTCTCACTTTTGAAATTTTCAGAATCAAAATTCGTATTTCAAATTCAAAGTTGATGTTTACATGTGTTTTCTGACTTAAGTAGACTTTTGTTAGCTTCTAAAACCTAACCTAACTCTTCATTACCCTAGAAGCCTCCAAATTTAATACAGCAACAGCTTTTTGGCACACTTTCAGATGACTAATTAATTACATAAATAGGGAAAACGAAAAACACAATTTACTAAGCATGACTACTCTAAGCCCTATGGAAAATTCAAAATACATCAAAATAAAAATTTAAAATACGTCTACAAAAATAATGGATGACTCTTCAGAATTTAACACTAGCCCAAAATAGCCCATTTACACTTAGATTAAATCTAGTGATGCATTTTCTATGGGCCCTTCACTTCAATTGACTTGTTTTTGGCCCAAATCTCCTTCGTTTAATTCCTTCATCAGCCCATATCAAATTAAGAACTTGATTAAGCTTTAATTCAATCTTAGACTTTGTTTATCCAGTCAAAATGTCATGAATTAGCCCAATCAATGCCTCTTTCAGGTTTGGGGTCCTTGACCTGGTGATTGGTCCACTTGGAATTTGCAAAGCATCCTTTGGATTGTTTATTTGTACAGGTGCTTGAGTTTGGTTAAACTTTAGCTCTTGGTTCTTATGATCCCCTCTCTCCCCAAAAGGATTCGACCCTGAATCTTCACCTGCATCATAAGGAGATAAATCAGCAACATAAAAAGTATCACTAACGTTATACTTACCTAGGAGGTCAATTTTGTAAGCATTGTCCTTTATTCTTTGAATCACTTGAAATGGTCCATCTCTCTTAGGAGCCAATTTGGATTTTTTTTGGATTGGAAATCTTTCTTTTGTCATGTGCACCCATACCCAATCTTCAGGTTCAAATGTGACTCATCTCCTTCCTTTATTAGCATGAGTTGCATATTGCTGATTTTTCTTTTCAATCCGTTGTTTAACTCGCTCATGGATTTATTTCACCTTCTCAGTTTTCTTCTTACCATCAAGGTTTCCTTATTCATTGATAGGTAATGGTATCAAATCCATAGGAGTTAACGTATTAAAACCATAAACTACTTCAAAAGGAGAACAATTAGTATATGAGTGCACAATTTTGTTATAAGCAAATTTAGCATATGACAAGCAATCTTCCCAAATTTTTCAAATTCTTTTGAACAATGGTCCTAAGCAATTAAGACGAAGTTTTATTGACAACTTCGATTTAACCATCGGTTTGTGGGTGATGTGAAATAGAAAAAATAATTTCGTTCCAAATTTTCCCAATAAAACCTTCCAAAAATGGCTAAGAAATCTTGTATCCTGATCAGATACAATACTTCTTGGCATTCCATGAAGTCTAACAATTTTTTTGAAAAACAATTCTGCAACATGAACAACATTATCAGTTTTGTGACAAGGAATAAAATGTGCCATTTTTGAAATTTATCCACTACCACAAAAGTTGAATCTCTACCCTTTGTTGACCTTGTCAACCCCAAAACAAAATCCATTGATATTTCTACCCAAGGTTCATTAGGTACTGGTAAGGGTGTATACAATCCACGTGGCAACACTTTTGATTTAGCTTTCTTACAACAATGCATCTATTACAAATTTTCTCAACATCATGCTTCATCTTAGGCAAAAAATGTTCATGCAGAATGTCTAAAGTTCTTTTCACCCCGAAATGTCCTATTAATCCTCTCCCATGGGCCTCCCTCACAAGCAACTCACCCATAGAGGATTGCGGTATACATAATTTGTTTTCTTTGAATAAGTAAACGTCAACTCTACAAAAATTCTTGAATGCCCTCTTTCCACATGCAACAAATATTTGTGCAAAGTCAGAGTCATGTTCATACAATTCCATTACATATTCAAAGCCAATTAACTTTTCATCAAGAGAGTAAGTAAAGCATACCTTCTTGATAAGGCATCAACAAGAATATTTTCCTTACCTTTCTTATATTTGATTACATATGGAAAAGGCTCAATGAATTCCATCCATTTGGCATGCCTCTTGTTCAGCTTACTTTGACCCTTTATCTGCTTTAAGGATTGATGATCAGTGTGAATCACAAATTGTTTCGGCCAAAGGTAGTGCTGCCAATTCTCTAAAGCCCTCACAAGTGCATAAAGCTCTTTGTCATAAGTTGGGTATTTTAGAGCTGCCCTATCAAATTCCTCACTGAAGTAGGTAATTGATCTCCATTCTACATTAAAACAGTACTTATACCTATACCGGATGCATCACATTGTATTTCAAATGTTTTGTTAAAATCTAGAAGTGACAAAATAGGTGCAAAACACAATTTATTTTTAAGATCCAGAAATGCATTATTTTTTTCTTCTCTTCATTTAAAACCAACAGATTTCTTAATAACCTCAGTTAAAGTTGCAACAATGGTACTGAAGTCTTTCATAAATCATTTATAAAAACTTGCTTGAAAGTTTCTTACCTCAGTAACGGTAGTTGGCCATTCTCTTATGGCTTTTACCTTTTCTTCCTCCACCTCTATTCCTTGAGCACTTACAACATAGCCAAGGAAAATAACTTTACTCATGCAAAGAAACACTTTTTCAAATTTGCACACAACTTTTCCTTTCTAAAAACATAAAGAACATAATGCAAATGATTAATGTGTTCATCAAGATTGTTGCTATAAATCATAATATCATCAAAATATACGATAACAATTTTGTCAAGAAATTCACACAACAAATGATTCATTAATCTCATAAAAGTACTTGGTGCATTAGTGAGTCCAAATGGCATGACTAACCATTCATATAGTTCATGTTTTGTTTTGAATGCAGTTTTCCACTCATCACCTTCCCTCATTCTAAATTATGTGAACCCAGTTAGGAATAAACCGCAGAACCCACAACAAAGAGTATTTGAAATGCCCCAAGATACCTAAGTATTCAGATTTAGGAATATCTACTTAGAACCCTTGTCTTGTGGAAAAGAAACGCAAGAAAGACCCTAAAGTATGAAAAATGCCACAAGGATGATCAACCCTTAATAAGTTGTAAGTCCAATGAAGAACTCAAGAGAGAAACTCTCACTTATGAAATTTTCAAATTCAAAGTTGGTGTTTACATGTGTTTTTTTGACTTAAGTAGACTTTTGTTAGCTTCTAAAAGCTAACCTAACTCGTCATTAGCCTAAAAGTCTCCAAATTTAATGCAGCAACAACTTTTTGGCACACTTTCAGATGACTAATTAATTACATAAAATGGGAAAACGAAAAACACAATTTGCTAAGCATGGTTGACTACTCTAAGCCCTATGGAAAATTCAAAATACATCAAAATAAAAAATTTAATATTCGTCCACAAAATAATGGGTGACTCTTCAGAATTTAACATTAGCCCAAAATAACCCATTAACACTTAAATTAAATCTGGTGATGCATTTTCTATGGGCCCTTCATTTCAATTGACTTGTTTTTGGCCTAAATCTCCTTCATTTAATTCCTTCATCAGCCCATATCAAATTAAGAAATTGATCAGGCTTCAATTCAATCTTAGACTTTGTTTGTGCAGTGAAAATGTCTTGAATTAGCGCAATCAATGCCTCTTTCAGTTTTTGGGCACTTGACCTGGTGATTGGTCCACTTGGAATTTACAAAGCATCCTTTGAATTGCTCATTTGTGCAGGTGCTTGAGGTTGGTTAACCTTTAGCTCTTGGTTCTTATCAGACTGTAATATTCGAGACTAAAGACTTGACCACTCTCACCACAACAGCACTGTTTGGTAAGTTGACGGAACATGGGCTTAAGATGACAAGACTGAAGGAAATGGAGACTGTTGAAAAGAAATCCAGAAGTCTTGCACTCAAGACAAAGGCTGCAGATATTGAGTCTAGCAAGAAGAGTTCAGACGAGTGCAGTGATACTGAAAATCTGAATTTATTGACAAGGAGATTTCAGAAGTTTATCAATTTGAAGGGCAAGATGAAGAATCAGCAGAGTAAAAGGCATAATAAGAAACTTGATTCTAATTCAACTAAATACACCTATTTTGGTTGTGGTAAATAGGGTCATATGAAAGTAGACTACCCAAGTCTTGTTAACAAAGAAAAGGGAAACAAGAAGAAGAGCCACAAATCTAGAAAGGGGAGAAAAGCTTACATAGATTGGGAAGAGAATGCTACTTCTTCTAACAGTTCATCACACGCAGATGTTGAAGCTAATTTCTGTCTTATGGTTGGAGAAAATTCAGAGGTTAGTAGTGAAAATTCCAACACTTCTTTTAATAGTGCAAACTACAGTTCACTTCTTCAGGTTTTTTTTTTTAACTCATGAAGAAGCAAACAGATTGGCCTTGTCCAGCAATAGATTAAAAGGACTGAATAATTGGTTGGAAGGCAGAGTCAAAGCACTGGAAGATGAGGTTTTAAAATTGAAAACTGATTTTGATCATCTAGAAATAATTTACAAAGCTTACTGTGTGATCTTGATTCTAGCAAGCCAATTAATTGTGAAAAATGTGAAGCTCAAAAGAAAGTTAATTATTTTTTTACTACTGCTTCCAAACTTTCAATGGGAACAACGAACCTCAATGCCATTTTGGATTCTCAAAATTGTGTTTTTGAAAAGCTTGGTACTGGCTATCAAATGGGTTTTCAAGGAAAACAAAAGAAGTTCAGTAGTTTCTTTAAAACAAATGAGCAACAACTTTCATCTTTCATGACTTGCTTTTATTGTATGAGAAAAGGCCATTATGTGAGAAACTGTAAAGTTAGAAAATTTGATGTGCCTAAGGGCAAGTTAGGTGGGTGCCTTAAAGCATCACTAACACATGTGGACCCAGATTTAACAGGGTACCAATGGCTCAAACTTAAATTGTTTTGCAGGTTTGTTTGGCATCCAAGAATCAATTGTGGTACTTGGACAGTGGATGCTCTAAACACATGACTGGCGATAATTCTCAATTAATTAATCTGAAGTTGAAACCTGCTGGATTTGTCACCTATGGAGACAATAACCGAGGAAGAATACTTGGTGTTAGTGACATTGGAGGAGATGATGATGTGATATTCAAAGATGTATTTCTAGTGGAAGGATTGAAGCACAGTTTACACAATATAAGTCAACTGTGTGACAAAGGGTATAAGATCACGTTTGAGCCAGACCTTTGTCTCATAGCGGATTCAAAAACTAGTGAGACAGTTCTAGTAGGTAAACGGGTAAACAATGTATACATGCTTAATGTCTCATGCATTATATCTAGTATGAACTGTCTGCTTACTAGGAATGGCGAGTCTTGGTTATGGCATAAGAGATTAGCTCATATTCATATGCATCATCTCAATAGGTTTGCATCGAAAGAGCTAGTAATTGGCTTGTCTAAGCTCAAGTTTGAAAGGGACGGACTGTGTGAAACATGCCAAAAGGGAAAACAAACTAAAAATTCTTTCAAACAATTGAATGTGGTTTCAACATCTAGACCACTTGAGCTACTTCACATGGATTTAGTTGGTCCCTCTAGAACCATGACTCTAGGAGGTAATTACTATGGTCTTGTAGTAGTAGATGGTTATTCTCGTTTTACTTGGACTCTATTCATTGCCACTAAGAATAAAGCCTATCATACTTTTAAGAGGTTTGCCAAAGTTATCCAGAATGAAAAGAATTGTGGTATTTCTACCATTAAATTTGATCATGGGGAGAGTTCTAGAATGAGTAGTTTGATAAATTCTGTAGCAAATTTGGAATCAAACACAACTTTTCAGCACCAAGGACTCCACAACAGAATGGAGTAGAAGAGAGGAAGAATCGATAATTAGAGGAACTAGCAAAGACGCTCCTAAATGAAACAGACTTACCAAAGTACTTCTGGGTAGATGCAGTAAGTACAACTTGCTATGTTCTCAATAGAGTGCTTATAAGACCAATCTTGAAGAAGACTCCCTATGAGTTGTTTAAAGGTAGAAAGCCCAATATTTATCATTTGAAAGTTTTCAGATGTAAATGTTTTATTTTGAACAATGGAAATGATAACTTGGGAAAATTTAACCCAAAAGCGGATGAAGGTATCTTTCTTGGCTATTCATTGCATGGTCATGCATATAGAGCATATAATAGGAGAACCATACTAGTTGAGGAATCCATGCATATTGCATTTGATGAAACTAACCAAAACATGTATGAAAGTACTAAGATAGGTGCAAATGATGAGGTTCCTACTGGACAACAAGTTGATACTGTACTGGAAAAGAAAACAGAAGAAGCTAGTAAACTATCATAAATTCAATCAATTGAACCGAGAATTCAATCGATTAAATCTGGAGATGGTACAGACACAATTAATTATGGACTGCCAAAAGAGTGGAAAACACCTAGAAATCTCTCATTGGACAACATTATTGGTCAAGTTCAGAAAGGGGTATCAACTAGAAAATCCTTGAATCACTTTTGTGAGCACATGGCATTTGTATCACACAAGTGGAACCCAAGACTGTAGTTGATGCACTTGAGGATAGCAACTGGATCAATGCAATGCATGAAGAATTAAATCAGTTTGCTAGGAATGAAGTATAGACTCTTGTTCCCAGAACTGAGCACATTAATGTATTGGAACCAAATGGGTATTCAAGAATAAATTGTATGAACAAGGGGTAATTATGAGGAATAAGGCCAGATTGGTTGCAAAGGGTTACAACCAAGAAGAAGGAATAGACTTTGGAGAAACTTGTGCACTCGTGGCTAGATTGGAGGTTGTGAGATTATTATTAGCATATGCTTGTATGAATGATTTAAATTGCACCAAATGGATGTCAAGAGTGCTTTTCTTAATGGATACAATGATGAAGAAGTCTATGTGAGTCAACCCCCTGGATTTGAAGATCATAAATATCTAGAGCATGTTTTCAAACTCAAAAAGGCCTTGTTTGGATTAAAGCAAGCACCTCGATAGTGGTATGAGAGGTTGAGTAATTTCTTACTTTCTCAAGGCTATGAGAGAGGCAAAACAGATAAGATTTTATTCATTAAGAAAGCATGCAATGATATTATTCCTGTTCAAGCTTATGTTAATGACATTATATTTGGATTCACTAATGAAAATTTATGTGAGCAGTTTGTAACAACTATGCAAGGAGAGTTTGAGATGTCCATGATGGGAGAACTCAACTCTTTTCTAGGATTGCAAATCAAGCAATTCAAACATGGTACATTCGTTAGTCAAGCTAAGTACTGTAGAGAGTTACTAAAGAAGTTTGACATGGAGAATTGCAAGGAAAGTGCAACACAAATGGCTACTGGTTGTTACTTGGATGCAGATGAGAAAGGAACTTGTGTGGAGCAAACAAAGTATAAAGGACTAATAGGATCATTGCTTTATCTTGCTGTTAGTAGACCAGACATTATGTTTAGCGTATGTCTTTGTGCTAGATATAAAGAAAATCCAAAGGAGTCTCACTATATGGTAGCTAAGAGGATATTGAAATATCTCAAAGGAATAATCGATGTTGGACTATGGTATCCTAGTGAGGTATCACTAAATTTAGTAGGTTATTCTGACTCTGATTTTGCAGGTTGTAACCTTGATAGAAAGAGCACAAGTGGAACATGTTGAAGTCTTCCACCATTTGAAAGTTGTTCTTGATAAATCTGCCATTCTTTTCAGTAGCTTATTTGTTCTTTTCATTGCCAAAATATAGCACGTTCTTGTGGTTCTGTTAACTAGTTTAGTGCAAGATTATTTGCTGCATAATTGATCACTTTACTACATATCATTTGTAACCTAGTTTGTTGTTTTGATTGGTTTTATCAGATCTGATTTTGTGTTGTCAATCCATTTTGAGCCATCTAGTTTTATTTGGTATTTGTGTATTTGTGTATTTGATTATGCAGTATAGCATTCTGCCAAATCTGTTTTACAGAGGATTCTTCAATCTGAAATTGTTTTTCATTTTCTGCATAATTTGTTCTTAATCTTCTGTTTTACAGATTTGTTAAATAGCTTTTCCAAAGCACTGAATTTTTTGGATTCTTGGACATAATCTGTATCAAATTTGTGTATTTGATTCGTGCCTTTTCCCTGCAAATTTCACTGGTTTATTTGTTCTGCATCTGGTTTGTGTTTGTTAGATTATATGGTCGATTAAAATCTGGTTTAATCTTCACATATCTTTAAACAATTTTTTCGCATACTTACATAGAGCTTCTTTATTGGTTATATGCTGGTCATCTCTCATTTGATTTGGGATTGGACTTTAATTTTTTGTACAATTGTTTATGTTCTCTAGTTCAATTGTGTGTTGTTTTATACTGTTGTACCTACTGTTAATTCTTGGTTTCAAAATCTGCTAAACTCAATTAAGGAATTATACTACAGTTTTGTTCATTCACATTTTGCTAGAGCATAGCTAGTTGCTTGATGTGATTAACTCTTGGATAAAATTGATAGTATACTGCAGTTTGGTTACTTGCACTTGATTCTGCATATTTCATTTGTTGTGATTCAATTCTGTTGTGCCTATTGATCTTCATTGTGTGTAATTTTGTTTGTTCTGCGAGAAAATAAATTAGTTTATTTGAGCCTGAATCGATTTATTTTTGTGTTGCACCTTAAGTCATTGATCATTGAGATTCGTGAAAGCTTTCATTTGGTATAAAACATTTTCATTGCTTTTTAAAGTCAAAAATTTTATAAAGTTAATTCACCCTCCCCCTCTTGAACTCAACCTAAACATATTTTCAGCATGATCGTCTGGCTTGTGTGTGAATCTTGTGTTGACTCCTTTTGACCTTCTCAAATATGGTTTTGACTCACAAACAAAGAGGGTTGTATGTTGACTTACAAATTAGGGTTTCGACCTCTAAGTCAAACGCTACTTAGGCTCAAATGTAGCTCACTTATACTTTTATTTTATTTTTTTTCAAAAGAAATTACTATTTTTATAAAAAAATTACTTCTATTTACATTTTTACAAGGCTTAGAAGAAGGGAAATGAAATCTTATAATTCATACTCCATAAAAGAAATTTTTTTTGAGATCCTTATTCTTCTTCTTGGCTTCTAGTCATGATTTGGTCAGAGGCTTAATATGAAATCTTTGGGATAACCTTCCATAATTGAATTTCATCCAAAATTTTAAACCAACTAATAATCTTGTATTTCCTTACATTATATTACAATATATTTAATCAATGTAAACTTAGATAAATTTAGATGTGTTTAAATTTCAGCTCAAACACTAAAACTATCTTTATCTTTATAGTTCTTGTTAAAATATACTAAAAAAACAGATTTAGTGAAAATAAAAATTCAGTTTAAACTTCAATTAACTTTAAAGCTGCAATAAAATAAAATTTCAATTCTAATTAAATGTAAGTCCAGCTTAAAGCTAAAATCCAAACTTAAAAATAAAATATATTAGTGGTTGTGGATCAAGGAGGTTTTTTTTACATAAGTGATGCATTTTAAACCATTTTTACGAAAATAGGTAAAATTAAAAAAATATATATAAAATTAGGCTAAGTCGTGTGAGGAAAGACGACTTTAAAAATAGAAGTTATACTCTCAATAACGACTTCTATTCAGAAAAGGTTTTTTTTTTGTCACACTAAAAGTCATGTAAGGTAAGACGATTTTTTTTTTTATGAAATCATGCTAGGTAGCACGACTTTAGGATTAAAGTTTTTTTTTTTCCTGGATGTGTGAATTTTTTTTTGTTTAAACTTTTTTTTGGATGTGTTAATTTTTTTTTTCAATCATAGTATTGTTAGGTAGCACAACTTTAGGGTATTGATTTTTTTTTTTGCGAGTTAATTTTTTTTGGTTTAAATTTTTTTATGAATGTGTTATTTTTTAAATTAAATTTTTCTAAATATGTTCATTAGTTTATTTTTTAAATTTGTTATGGTATAATTGGATTGGTTTAATTATGTAAAATATTTTATATAATAATATTTTAAATAATAAAATTTAGATGAGGGTATATGAAAGAAAAGAAATATTAATTAAGTTAGAACATGTAATTTTAATATAATTTAAACAAAAAAGTTAACACGTCCAAAAAAATTCAATTCCCTAAAGTCATGCTACCTAACACGAACTATGGTTGAAAAAAAGAATTAACACATAAAAAAAAATTCACATCTAGAAAAAAAAAAAAAACTTCAATACTAAATTCGTGCTACTACGACTTCTTAAAAAAAAATCATTTACCTTGCACAATTTCTAATGTGACAAAAAAAATAAACTTCTTTGAATAGAAGTCATCTTTAGAAACATGACTTTTATTTTCAAAGTGACCTCTCCTCACACCACTTAGCCTAATTTTGTAATTTCTTTTAATTTTATCTATTTTCTTAAAATCCGTTTAAAAACTATTTATGTAAAAAAAACTATTAAGGAAGTGTCGGTATCCACTTGAGGATTCTCTCCTTAAAGTTGGCTCCTACTTTAATAGAAAAATAAGAAAAATCACGCTGTTTTCTCACCTTAAAGAGACCAGATCCATCCTTTATATTAGCACATGGCACCCTCGTGCCTGTAATAAAAGATGTGCTTTGCTAGTAAAATATAGGAGAGGAAAATAAATAAAGCTTACAAGTTTTATTTTTTTATTGTCTAGTACTATATTACAAAGACAAGCTAACTTCACGATTACATTATTTATCTTTATAACATTAAATATTATACAAAATAGGAAACAGCAAAATATAATATAAAAAAAGAGAGAGAGAGAACAAGTAGAACTCAAGCATGTATATTTAGGATGTTCAGTCTTTCAGCTGTGTGTGTGACATTGAAGATGACCTCGACATTGCAAGCTCGTTGGTAACATGCTTCATGGTTGGGCGAGATCGTGGACTTTCAGTCAAGCAAGCAATTGCTATCTTCAGAATTGATACCACCTCTTTCACAGTAGAACTTGTTGGATCAGGGAGACGTTCATCCAACTTATCCATCAATACCATATGATCAAGTGTTGAGGTCATACCAATTGATAAAGAAGATTGCAATAAAGATGTAACATCACCAGGGTGCCTTCCAAATAATATTTCCAATGCTAAGACCCCAAAACTATACACGTCACATTTCTCGTTTACTTCCATTGTGTATGCAAGTTCTGTAACAAATTGAAAGTGCTATCATATGCAAAATAACTAGGATTTTAATTGTAAAGCCAGAATGAAGATAATTGTGAAGTACATATATATTTGTAAATGACAAACAAAGACAAGTTAAAATATCATGACATAGAAAGGAACTAACCTGGAGCGGCATATCCAAAGGTTCCTGCAAATGATGTCCAATTGGATGAATTATAATCAAGAAGCTTAGCTGTTCCGAAGTCTGAGACATGAGCTACATATTCTGAATCCAAAAGAACATTTTTGCTTGATATATCACGATGAACAATTGGAGGTACGCAATCGTGGTGCATATAGCATAAAGCTTTTGCCACGTCTTTAACAACATCCACCCTTTTATTCCAATCAAAAGCAGTTGCTTGTTCATCATCCTTCAAAATCTTCTTGACATCGCCCCTCTCCAGGAATTCGCACACCAAAAATGAGTATTGTGAATGCGAACAAAACCCATGAAACTTTACAATGTTCCGATGTCGAATTTCTGTCAAAGTTTGGATCTCCCTTGTGAAAGCTTTCTGATTGAGGATTTCTCCATTTGAAACTGAATGGAGTTTTTTCACAGCAACAACTTCACCTGTAGGTAATATTGCTTTATAAACACAACCTTGACCTCCAACTCCAATGAGATATTTGTCATCAAAATATTCAGTGGCTTCAATAATATCCTCAAACATAACTTTGCCTCCAAAACTCCATACTGGAAACAGGCTGGGAGATCGTAAACTTGTAGCCTGGTCTTGTTCTTTGTTTGAAGTTCGGCAAAAAAGATAGGAGACCCCAAAAACAAATAGTCCAAGCATTAGAATGGCCACAGTAAGGGGTAAAACTGCTATTAGCACTTTCCTTGTCTTATTATTATGAGATTTCCCACTTACTATTGAGCAAGGCTCCAAACCTGTGACATTGCCACACAGCCCTTTATTATTTTTCAATGATTCAATTGTAAGATTGTTGAAGGCTGGGTTGTCGGGAAGTGGACCCTCGAACTGGTTGTATGATATATCAAAAGATGTCAAGCTTATCATATCATCTAAGCTAGAGAGACCACCTGAAAGACTATTGTGCGATAGGTTCAATGTTTCTAAGCCTTTTATTCCACTCAGCGTTGGTGGTAATGTTCCACTCAACAAATTTCCACTGAGATCGAGACTTGAGAGATATTTCAAATTTCCAAGCTCTGAAGGAATATTTCCCTCAAATTTGTTCTGGCTCAGACTCATTCTCAATAAATTCGGCAAATTTCCAAGTTGTTTTTGGATTGAGCCTCTTAAATCATTTGACCCAAGATCCAAAATTTTAAGTTGTTGCAGCGATTCTATTTTCATGGGAACATTTCCTGAAAGATTATTGTTGCTAATTGAAAGATCAAACAAGAGGGTCAAGTTGCATAAATCTTCTGGAATGTGTCCTGTTAGATGGTTTGAGGATAGATCAAGCACCTGTAACTTGGTTGCCCCCCCTAGTTCTGGAGGAATAGCACCTGACAGATTATTGTCGAAAATCATGAGGCTTGTGAGGCTACGAAATTTTCCCCACCTAGGTGAAAGATTGCCATGAAAATTATTTTCACTCAGATCGATGTAGTTCAAGTTTGGAAGTACATCAAAAAAGTTTGTTATATCCCCAGTTAGACGGTTTTGCTGAAGCCTGAGTCTTATAAGGCTGTAGCATTTCTTCAAAGTCTCTGGAATTGGGCCTGTGAAATTGTTATTACCAGCTGTGAAGTACTTCATGTTTCCACCGAGGCAAATGTTCTGAGGTATTTGGCCTATAAAATTATTATCAGCTAGTTGCAGACATTCCAGACCAGTAAGCTTCTCTATTTCTTTTGGAATCTCGCCAGAAAGTTCATTTCCAATAAAACATATTACCTTGGCGTTTGATAAATTTCCAATATGGGGAGGAATGGATCCGGTGAGTTGATTTGATGATAAAGACAACATAGTGAGTTTGGTCAAATTTCCAAGAGTGTGAGGAATGGATCCAGATAGTTTATTTTCAAAAAGGTGAATGGATTCCAAAAGGGGCAAGGTACCTAAGGAAGGAGGGATTGGTCCAGAGAGGTTGTTGGTAAATATATCGAATGTGAGAAGAGAGTGGAGATTCCCCACTTCATTGGGAATAGGACCAGAGAGACCATTGACACTAAGATTCAGATATTTTAGTTTAGACAGATTACAGATGGTATTGGGAATGCTATTAGAGAGTTTATTGGTAGACAAATCAAGTGTGTTCAGATTGGACAAGTGTTCAATCTGTGGAGGAATACTTCCAGACAAGGAGTTGTGACTCATATTCAGAACGAGTATGTTTGGAAGTAACGAGAAGTTAAAAGTTTGAAGTGTACCTTTTAATCCAACACGTGTAAGATTTATGCTAGAAACAGAATGGGACTCATCATCACACGCAATTCCCAGCCAGTTGCAAGGATTATTGCCATTCCATGAAGATAGAGAAGCTTGACTGTTGCTGTCTAGGCTCGCTTTCCACTTCAACAAAGCATTTGCTTCTGAATCAGTATCAGAATTGGCAGCATCATAATGGGGAAATGCACAAAAGAACATCACAAGAAGCAGCCATAAGGGTTGGAGCTTCATGGACAGAAGCGTCGGAAAGACGAACACCATGGGGAAATTTTCACTCACACCGATTGTCTGATACAATCAAATAAGAGAAATACTTGCATGCATTGAATGGGATTTTGCAGATACTTATAAGCATAACATATATAAGAACCCAAGTCAAGAAATATTGTAGTCTTTCTTGTTGAATAGGTCGATAAACATTGTTATTGCAGCGTATTACCCACGTTAAACAATTACCCACATTTCCTCTTGTTTATATTACATTCACTCATTAGTAAAATATCTGTCATCTTTTATCTTTATCCATTCAAGCACATAAAATGCAATTTATGATAAATTTTATATATTGAAAATGTTTATTAAATACTGTAATCACTTTTTAGTTTATTCGTGTTCTTTTTCATCTTAGAAAAGCATTAAGAGCCTACAAGCAAAACAAGTTAATTTGTTCACGAGTCGTCTTCTTTCAAATATTTTATCGTATTCTTTTCCTATAATACTTATAAATGAAGAACAATACTTATTATTCTCAATATTTTTAAAATAAATACATATATTTGTTAACTTTTTAATAAAATAATAATTAGACCACCTCTAGTTTTTCTAATTTTTCATTGAATGATATTTGCCATCCTTATATTTTAAATATAATCACATTGCTTCTATTATATCTTTAATAAAGTGTCACTACTTCCTTTCTTCTATTTAAAACTAACATAGATTAAATTTAATTAAATATATATAAATTAAAATTTAAAAGTATTAAAAATGAATTTTATAAAAAAATTATATTTTTATTTAAGTTTGAACTAGTATATTTTTTTAAAATAAAAAAAAGAGAGGTAAGTGTTACTTTATTAAAAATATTAGAAAAGTAAGTTATTAAAAATAGAGAATATTGGTGTCTTATAATAATTTAGAAAGATGTTATCTTTATTTATTAAAATTTTAAAAATGAATATTTATTTTAAAACTAAATAAAGTGTAAGTATAATATTCAAAATGATCTTAAGAAAGATTTCTTTTATCACCAGATCTTAAGAAATGTAAGTATAAACTTTTTTTTTCTCATCAAATCTAAGGAGAAAATAAGAATCAATTTAAGAAAGATCTAAAAGCTTCAATTACTAGGATATTGAGAAAGAGAAAAAAAACCCCACTAACATAAACACTTCCAAGCAAGTAGACCAGACATGCACATGCAAAAAAAAATCAAAAGTCAACAAAGACGACTAAGTCTTTTTTTGCGGGAAAAGGATAGTGCAGTTGGCATCAACTTTGGTGCAAATATATTAACATTATCATGGATCAATCCAAACCATTTTTCTGCAAGACGTCAAAACAGCTATGGCAATTTTTCTCAGAAGTGGGGTCATGCAGTTGATTTGAGGGAATATGAAAACGATGCTGCTGTCAACTGTCCATTGTCTGGTAGTGGAAAAACGAAGGGTATGTAAGCTATTTTCAAAGGATATTGGACAGTGTAGACGAGGTTGTCATCAGGTGAACAAAAAATCAAAGTTAATGATGTAATTGGTAGTTAGATTAAATAATATGGTTCCCACCTCTATAAACTATGAGGATTAAATACGTTCTTAATTCCTTGTAGATATATTTCAAACATATTTGTTAGTTTTATTTTTTTTATATTTTGAAGTGTTATTATTAATTATGCCTAGTTTAACATTAAAATAGAAAAATATTAATTAATATAATTAAGATAATAAAAATATTTTAAATAAGATAACTAAGTCATTAATAATTTACTTTTTAAAATTCTATTTTATTATAAATAATTTTATTTAATAAGTTTCTTTTATTAAAAAAAATATCATCATTGTATTAATATTGTCTTTATAATTAACATCATATTTTTAATATAATATAAAATATTATATAATATATTAAAAAATATTTTATTTTTAAAATAATTTTTGACGTTGTAGTAACTAGACAACAATTATATATGACATTAGGTTTAACATATCAAATTCAATTTCGATATTAAAATTAATTTTTCTTATATTTTAGAAGTAATATACATATTAAAATAATTTTATTAGTAGAAAAAACACATTTAATCGCGGTTCTACAATATTTACAATCGCGGTTCTGAAATCGTGGTAGATCGAACCGCGTTAAAAAGTACTGAAGATACCATCGTGGTTGTATAACTGTGATGAAAAGTATAACATATCACCGCGGTTCTTATTGCAATCGCGATGGTAAATTCAATCTTTCTAAAAAAAAAAAAAAACAGCGATGCCACCGTCTCATCCTCCAGCCAGTTACATATCACCAAAGTTCTCTGGGTCGCGCCTTCTCCTCCTCCTCCATCCAAATCTGGGACAGCAAAACCGGCAGCGTCGCCAGCTTCGCCACCTCCTTCACCTTCAACATCTTCGCTCCCAACAAATCCAACTCTGCCAATGCACATCCGCCTCCACCTCCAGATTCAGTGTTGCGAAAGCGACCTCTGCCTCCAGATCCAACTCTGTCGATACACCTCCGCCTCCAGATCCAGCGCCACGAACGCGACCTCCGCCTCCAGATCCAACACGACAGCCGAATCGATGGTGGTCTCTGAACGATGGTGGCTCTGAATGGTCGGTGTTTGCAAAAATGTCGAGCCGACAGGTCAGGTACCAGTAGTGACAATGGCAGAGGGGAAAGCTGGACAATGCTAAATCGGAAGAGATTGCTCAGGATGAGTGTCTGGGTAACAAAGCCGAGAAGGGTGTAGTCAAGGTGCGAGTTTAACGAGTGAGGAGAGTGATTTGGCACATAGAAGCAAGGATCTAGAAGAGAGAGTTGATACTAGATCAACTATGGCAGTGACTGAGGGGGACTTGTTCTGTGATAAAGAAATGACTCCAAACAAGAACCTCAGGGTAGCCAATCCTAAGAAAAGGGGGATACGAGAGTGCGGTTATTTGTGGGAATCGCTCTCGTATCCCACATACTATCGCGGTTGTTTAAATAACCGCCCTTGTAATTATTTTGCAGATACCAGTGCAGTTGTTTAAACAACCGCGATGGTACATCCCTGCAATTTTTCAATTTTAAATATTTGTGTGCCTTACCATCGCGGTTCTCGTTCCAACTGCGGTGGTATCTCCTGCAACGTTAATACAATTACGGTTGTTGTGGACAACCGCGGTGGTATGATTGTACTTAATTTCAAAAATGTCACCGCTTTGTTTTTAATTGCGGTCCCCTCTTAACCACGATGATATCTTACCGTAGAATGTTTTTTTCTATTAGTATTCGTTTAAACACTATCTCACTTATGAAATTAAAGTATTAAATGTTATAATAATAATAACGATAATTATAATAACATCCAAATATATTGAAAAAAAATATTGAATTTTTAATAGAAAATAAACTATCTATTTAGATAAAAGAAATTTGATTAACTCAACTTGATTTTCATGTTATTTCTTTTTAATATTGTAAATTATCAATACAACAATATCCTTATTTCCTCTAATTTTAGATAAAGTTTGAGAGGAATTAAAATTTAGAGAGATAAAATTTGTATTAAAATAAAAAATAAATGCACGTAATATATTTATAGTTTTTTATATTTTACCTATTTAAAGTTTTCTTTCAATTAAAACTATACCTTACCATTAATATTTATTTTTAGTCAAAATATACTAACAAAAGTCAATATATAAATCATTAAATATTGTTTGTAATATATAAATCATCATATAATTAAATTTTGAAATAAAAAAAATTAACATGTAAATTATATTTTATATTTATGATAAACAATTTATATTATACCAAGTTTTTCGTTATTGAAATTAAAATATAAAACTTGATTTATAACTAAAAACTAAAATGATAGATTAAAAAATATAAAATATCAATTTTAAAAATTATTATAAAATACTCTTGACACTTTTCTAATTGAAGAATAGTTTCAACAAACACTTTCATTCAAAATAGTTATTCCAATTTATGGATAAAAAGTAATTTTAAGAAAGCTAGATAAGTCGAACTCTAACTACATGTGTATTTTTAAAATGTGGAAAGAATTTCAATCTTTTAGCCTGTTAATGTTGAATCATATAAAATAATGGGTTGAAGCTTTGAAATTTACTCATGCAATTACACTAGAAATTTCTGCTTGCTAGCAATAACACCAACGCCTTGTCAAGTGAACGCGTGCAAGGCCACCAAACTACTACTATGATTAGTGTATATTAGTGTATACTGTTTTGTAAGGAGTTTACTTAGTTTTTTATCTCACTTTGCATTCATATTGTGAATTTATGACTTCTCTTTATCATATTTGATTTAAAATGTTAAATCATTTTAAATATTTTCATATAATTAAAATTAAACCCTTTTGCATAAGGAACTATTACAATCTTTTTCTTCGAAATTATATATTTAATAAATAAGTCATGAACTTATACTTAAATAATTTATGTTATTCAATAAAATGTTAGGATTATTTTCTATATTTTATAATTTAAAAAAAATAAATTAAATTTTAGATATTAATGTTGACTAAAATTACAAATCGACTTAATCTACTCTAACAAAATATAAAAGGTTAATTTTAAAAAAATTATTAAAAATGAAAAATTATTTTTTAATGATTTAGTTGATGATAAAGTCAATTCGGAACTAATCCGGTGTTAATTATTTTTAACTTTTTTAATAGATAGATAATTGTATTGGTGCTAGATTAACATTAACTTAACTAGTCTAATAAAATTCGTTTAATGTATATAAATTAATGTATATATAATAGAGTTAGTTAATCAATTTTAAGGTGACGTTAACTATTTTTAATCTTTTTTTATAAGTAAAAATATTTAGGTTGGTATTACAGTATTGTCAGATTTAATTGATGTTAATTAAAATAAATATTAAAATAAATAAGATTAATGTTATTTTAGTAGACATCAATCTTAATTATTTTTTGTATTTATATTTATTTAAGTTAAGATTAGCTAAGCCCACACTATTTTCATTTATCTTTTCTATTTGTTTAAGTTAATGTCAATTAGGCTAACAATAATATCTTTAATATTTATTTAAATTAATATTGATTTAAGAGACGCTATAATTTATATGATAGATAATATTTAATCTTAATGTCAAAATTTAAGGATAACAAATCTTTTCAGTGAGAATTTTTAATATATTCACACTCATCTCATTTATCCTCGTTCATTATATTTTTATCACCGACACTAATTTACCTTCATCAAGACTTATTTTTTTTTCATTTATATACATTTCATTAAGTTACACTCTTTTCTATCAATTGTCGGTTTTTTTTTTTTTTTTTTTTTTTTTTTTTTTTTTTTTTTTTTTTTTTTATTTTTTAGTTTCTCAAAAAATTTTTTTTTTTTTTTTTTTTTTTTTTTTTATATTTGGATAAT
>Ga0099824_1002214_pt1 | contig 28406 bp, 15 predicted proteins | sample SiratrowhiteBW_FD_76837 | JGI IMG/M metagenome (GOLD analysis project Ga0099824, IMG submission 76837) | Root nodule microbial communities of legume samples collected from California, USA - Siratro white BW | ecosystem: Host-associated > Plants > Roots > Nodule | place: USA: California... | reverse complement strand
CATATCTAAAATATATATATATACACAATCTAGTATGAAAAAAATATTTTTATATATATATATATATATATATATATATATATATATATATATATATATTCTGCTATTATAATAAGAGAATTTGTTACAGGACCAAATTTCATAAACAGAAAAAAATCTTACTTTTTAATTAATTTTATGAAATAAAATTCAAATTTTATTGTATAAGAAATAACATTTTATCAATGTGAAGCGAAAATGATGTTTCGTAGCCCTTCTTTCGTCACCGCTCATTTATAATAATATATCAAATTTGATTTTAGAATGGGAGGATCCACGTGGGGCCGATTTATAATTATTTATATATTTACAATTTTGCAAAATTATTTTAAACAGTTAAACGATGTGTCGAAGTTTATTTTAAAAGATTGTTGTTAAGAAATTCTAAGTTATATTATTGTTTTTGTTTAAAACTTTGAAATATCTCTCAAAACTTAAATTGCCCTCCAAACTCATTTACCAAAACTAATCATGTCACGTATGATTTTTTTGACGAAAATACCTGGTGTCAAATGTGAGTTAAACCCAATAGTGTCAAAGAATAATTACTCTTCCCAATTAGACCCACCGAGAGATGGATTGGTTTTGTATTCTTAACAATCAAGCAAGGTAGTTGTTTATTCAATATATAATTACTTTAAAAACCCAAGGATGTATGGATAGATAATGATCTCCACATATTGAGTGCTTGCATTTCAACTACCGCTGACACAACATGTCTAGCCCTCCAACATTGTCTCCTCCGCCTCCTTCAACATTGTTATCGTCAACATGACCACTCATTCCTTCTCTTCAATACTGGTGAACCCGTGCACTAAGTCATTCATCAAGTGCATGCACCTCACCATCTTTTACAATTGCCTTGACCCTTACTAATAAACCCATAATTCGCACTAGTTTCTTCTATCAAATCTACTTCTGCCACAACATCACCCTCATAAGGTCGGCTTGTAGAGTGAATATTACACCCTACATATATATTATAATTTAACTTCATTCCTAATCGATGTGACATCTCCAACATAGTCTTTTGTATACATATTTATAGTTTTTCTCTCACTTCGCTTGGCGTATGTGTACAATACTTATACATATATGTTACCATTTGAGAAAAGATAATGTTATACAATTCACCTAAAAACAAAATATCATTGAAGGTCATGTCTCATTGTGGATTAGTTAATGTATTAATGTCAAAGAAAAATAATCACATTAACTTATTTTAACTAAAATTATAATTAAATTAAGAACTTTAAAAATTATGGGATTACATTGAAAAAGATTACCAAATATTGAAAAAAAAAAGCCTATCTAACCTTGCTTATTATTATATAAAAACAATATAATCTCAAATAATGAGAATATGTAATAATATTATTTAGTTTGATTTTTTATATTAAAAATGACTAATTGATAAGTTAAGTTCTATAGAAAAATAATTTTACACTATCGATTATAATTACTTTCCACTGTCTTGGTAACTTGAAGCGTCAACATTATTACAATAGTTTTGTAGAATTATAAAATGAAAACTTATAAGTAACATATATTAAAATCGTTTATCGTCTCAATTAGAAACAATTATCATGTCTAAAATGTAATTCATTTAATATGACTCAATTATTTTTTAGGGTTGTTTGTGCAATGGATTTATGTGGTCGTTGATTTTTTATTTTTATTTTTGAAGTATACTTTAATTCCATTTACTTATATGATATGTTTTCTTTTAAAAACTAACATGCATTATATAACTAAATAAATTTAACATCCCATTAAAATTTACAGTTTAAATTTCAATTGTTATTTATAGCATGATAAATGTAGTAAAAATATATAAAAGAACATGAAGTGTCTAAACCAATACTCATGTCGAAATAAATATACAACTACAAACTACAAGGAGGTAGAAACTTATAAGTAAATGTGAGCTCGTCAAATTTATCATTCAACCATAAAAGAACAAGTAAGAATAAAGATAAATTAAACATTTATTCAATAATACATTATAATATGAAATTTTATATATATTTGAAACATGTTAAAATAAGATATTAATAGTTTTCTCAAAGGTGAATTTTAATCACCACATTGCAAGATCATGTTGCCAACGGTAATGTAAATTAAATGGAAATACTTTGGTAAGCATTGTAAATGTATAGTGTTTTTCTCCATGCTATCAAAACTAAAATAAAATAATTCAAAAAGAACTTATCCTACATCGCAAAACAACTTTGATAAAATTGGAAACAACATTATCACGTTGAAGAATTCCAATTTGGATAACCTTAAAAAAAAAATTAAGATGGGAACATTTATCAATATTTTTTATCAATATATATATATATTACTTACAAAGTAAATTTACAAGGTTTAGAATTTAAATTAAAAATATAATTCAATTTTAATACCTATGGAAAAAATTATGTCATGGTCATTTACATAGTCTAAATCATAGGAATGATAAAGAACTCATAAAATTATTTCTTTATTATATTGGTTAATTAATACACAGAACTTTAATTGAATTGTAACACGCCTGAAGAACTCGTCAACGATCTTACATATTTGGCATCAACAACTTTGAAATTTTGTTCCTTGCTATAATTTGGTTTTCGCACATCTTGTCCTTTTGTTGCAGTGAAGGAAGCTCCATTTTCAAAATTGTCTCTTACCGAATAAAAATTCCATTTATCACCATTTTTATCACTACTCTTTCTCCATGTTACCTAACCATGATAAATAATTAGCATAAAATTACTAAAATGTTTATATTATATTATGTTACACACACACACACACACACACATATATATATATATATATATATATATATATATATATATATATATATATATATATGTTATAAGTTGGAATGAAAAATTATAAAATTTATTACCTCCTTATTCCCTATGGTTGGTGCTATGAAGAGATTAGCTTCGCTTTTGAGGCTAGGTTCCATGCTTCCACCAATGGCATATTGAAGCCATCCTTGATAAAGATTGTTGGCAACATGTGCATATCCATGACGAATCCTAATAAGTTAATTTGTTTGTTAATAGGAGTAAGTGATATTGCTTATTATTACTTTGTATTTTAATTGCTTACTTTACCAATTCTTTACCTTGGCATACGTTGATTGCAATTAGGTCCAAAATGATTGTACACTACGGTAACCTTCATGTTTTGGTCTCTCACATATCCATCATCATGTCCGAGAAGCATAACTTTATCTTGGTTTTTGAACCAGTTATTAGAGATAGTCACATTAGTGGACCCTCGTGTTACATCAAGCAAACCATCTTGACAATCAAAAAATGTATTATGGTCAATCCAAATCTTTGTAGCAGTAACTAATCTTATTGCGTCTCCATCTACAAGACCTAAATGAATCACTTTTCCTTCAGGCCCCATTACGATCCCAGGGGCTTGAGGCTTGCAATGATGAACTCGAATGCCATGGATGATTATATTTGTGGCCTATATAATCAAATAAGCAAGATTTCATACAAATTGGTAGTTGTGAAAATAATATTTTTAATGGTTAGTTATCATGAACACAAGTTTAATTACTAACAAATAGTAATTACCTTAAAGATCATTAAACATGCATTATTAGCGATGTGGACATTAACACCTCGACCATCGATGGTGGTAAAACTACTAATGAGAAGAGGTTTCTTTAGTGTAATCATCATGTCTTTTTGGAATGTGATCCACACCTTACCTTGAATAATAGAAGTTCCATACCTCAAGGTGTTGGGTTTGGGGTTTATGGGATCATCACTAGCGTCTGTCACTTTATAATGAATAAGGTCATTACCGATGTTGTTTACCATCTTACCAGCATAACCCATAGAGCATGTGGCTAATTGAGATTGGTGTCTCCTCCATTCAGGATTCAGTCTCCAACATCGATCGATAACATTCATTTTCAAACCATTTATCTTTGTTTGCTTCGCAAAACTAGTGTTTGAAATGAAAAAGAAAACCATGAGAGTGTAAAACAACGGTCGAGGGTTTGGAAATGCCATAACAAAGAATACTTTTTCTTAATGAATAGAAATCGAAGAAAAGATAAAAGGATGAAAAAAAGAACTAGTATTTTGATATCAAATTGTGGTATAGGGAAATGGTTATATATAGGTAGGAGTGTTATTAGAGTTAGTTTAAGTTGTTTTTTAAAGCTAGGCAAGGAAAGTGTTCCTTGCAAGAGAAGAGCTATGAATAGAAATAAGTAAGTAGGGATGTTTAAGTAGTTTTAAATCTTAGTTTGTTACCTAAATTTGTGCATCAACTTGGGAAGCGGAATTAGAAACTTTAATATGCTTTAACAATATCAATTTCAATGGTTGAAATTTAATTTAAATTTATAAATAGTAATTTAAATTTAATCTAACATGGTATGGGTTTGTAAGTTTAATAGCTTTGAGTGGTTCACAAAAATCATTTTGTTATCATGATATGAACTTTCTTTTGGTAGCCTTGAGAAGTCCTCTTTAGTCTTTTTGTCTCGTTGCACTGAAATGCATTCTGCTTTATCATTTGGTTGATGTGTGCCTACCTTCAACAAGCTGCCACCTTTATCTGGATCCTCCATTTCTCAATTAAGGCACCCTTTATTAAGAAGCAAATTTAAGCCTAACTTAACTTCATAAAATCGATTTGTAGGTTGGGGATTGCCCGCACCTATATACTCTAAATTGGTCTTATCTCTAGCTGATGTAGGATATCAAACACACCTCCTCACGTTGACGCATAGACATCTTATATCAGGAACTAGATATTTGTAGATGGTCTGATAGCGACCCAATGGCGGGTGACACAATAAGCCCTACAAACTTCGCTAGGATAGACTCCAATACCATATTAAGATGTGAGTTTAAGCCTAACTCAGCCTCACAAAAGCTACTTGTAAAGTGAGGATTATATCAAGAGAGAAAGAAATAAAATAATTCATTGAATTAAGATGTATCGTCTAGGTAAAAGTGATAGTTATATATAATAGCAAAACATATTATCAAGTTTGATAAAGAAGGAAACAAAATAACTGATTATATATAATATCTAAAATATCTGGAGACTAAATAATTAATTATATATACTATCTATAATATCTAATTATTTTTTATTCCAATATCACTCTCAAGTTGGAGAATAAATGTTGATGATTCCCAACTTACCAATGAAATGATTGAAGGAGGTAATAAGAAAGGCCTTCATGAATATATCAAGTATTTGATGCTCAATTCTGACATGAATGATAGTCAAGAAGTTCATGGATGAAGTGACTGTCAATATCTATATGTTTATTTTGGACCTTTTATAGTATGAGGGATTAGAAGCAAGATGGATGACATATCTCTTGTCACAAAAGAGCATAGTTGTGTCAATTGAAATTTCAAAATGCTTAAGTAATTGTTGTATACTTCACTGGTGGCTAAAGATAAAATAGGATATCTTATTTTGCTAAGGACTTGCACACGATACCTTCTTTATCAAAGTTTCTGGGAATTGGAGAATCACCGAGAAAAACACAAAAGAACAGAGATTGATTTTTTAGTAACCAAAGATTTGTCTCAATCTGCATCAACATATGCTAAAAGATGAAATTTGTTGTTAGTCAGAAAAAAGAGACATTAACTTAAAGTGGGCGGCGTCAAGCACTCTAATAGGGTTGTGATAAAAAATGGATAAAATCCAAAAACATAAAGAAATTTTGTGAAAATGTTTTTCAGTTTTCTAAGATCTCTATGTTGGGAAGAAACCGTCAAATATCTTCACATAGAAACCCTCTAATATCTCTCTAAGGAAACCTTCCATGTAACTCAAGTTTCCTTCATTGAACAATCTAGCAGAAATTCACTTAATAATCAATTTGGTCATTAGAGTGGCAACTAAATTACAACAAAAAAAATGTTTTGTTATTAATTCAATTACTAATAGCAATGACATTTTTAGTGACTGAATTTAGTCACAGTTGACCAATTTTGTAGTTGTGTACTTTTGATAAACAAGGAGATTTTTATAATTACAAACAATTAATAATGGATGTTGTGAGACTAAAATATGGCATGTGTCTTAAAACAAAATTATTTTAAGACTCAAGTCACAACCAAGGAAGATCCCAAGCCAAATGCACAACAGTTCTTTGAGATGTTGAATGTTGCATAATTTTATGTATGGGATCGATGTGAAAATTATTTTGTTTTATCGCCTTCATTAAGACAATTAATTTTGAAGATAAGTTATGATTTATCTTATAGTTTTTTTAATGAGTAGACACATTTCATAGGAGTTGCAATGCCCCGGCATTTTGTTTCTCAATCTTTATCAAGCAAACAAATCAATTTGTGAATTGGGATTTAGGTCTTAAAAATTGGTTGTTGTTCGAAAGAATGCAAGTTGTGTTAAATTAGGACAATGAAATGCTGCAATGTAATATTTGTGATACACAATGATATAAACAAATTAAAGGAAATGCAAATAGAAAATGGTTCAAATTAACTATTATATTCATCTATCCAAACAACTCATCAAATGAAATGACATCACATTCCTGCAAGGGAAGTTGATTCCTTATCCATTAAATGTTCATCAATGGAAATAATTTAACAATATTTGGTCTAGCTTTACTCAAGAGTCATAAATGTTTGATTAGTGTTTTGTGTTAATGACTTTACACCGTTTAACATGATAGACAAGGCTTATTTTTCTTGGCTTGTTATCCTTACTCCATGCAATTTGCCACTATGGATATGTATAAGAAGAAAATTTCTATTTTGATCATTATAATTGTTGCCCCCATCAAACCCAAAGCGGAAAATTGATGAGTATTATATCCTTTTATAGATGAATTGAAAATGTTGTAGGAAGATGGAGTAATAACCTTTGATGATTCCTTGAAGTAAAATTTTGTCATGTGGATTCCAACATATGGGATTTTAAGTCCTTGGATGATTATGGAAAAACCTACATCTATAACTTTTTTAGAGTGTTGTAAAGTGTTTATCCTAACATACAATAAAGGAACAATCATGGCTTAATTGTCATCAATAATTCTTAACATAAAATTATCCATATCATAGGAACAAGGCTAAAAATAGAAAAATATGATTATAGAATCAAAGGCTCTATAGTGGTTAAGTGGTGAAGAAATATAGAAAAGAGTGCAACATTTACCAAGAGAATTTTCATAACATAATCAAAAGGTTATGGGCAAGACTACAATTCAACCAATCACATTAATTATTTTTTGGGAATTTTAATATTGGAAGGTTCCTCTTTTACCACATAATCCTAATATCATATACATCAAAAGAAACACGTTTCTTAATATTTTAAATACAGTCATGGACACCAAAGGGAAAACAAAGGATACAACTAAATCTAGAAAAGATTTTGGAGTATATTGTAAGGGTTTGGAACTAAAACCTGGTAGGAATGAAAAATGTTGTTAAGCCGAAAGGGATAATATGTATTAACCAAACAACAAAGACTAACTATTTGGAAATGGTTTATGGGTCTTAAATTATCATATTATGTAAACTAGAACAAACATTTTCCCCTAGTTTATTAACTCTGCACATCATTTCCCAATTTATTTAGAATATGAAGAATGAGTGGGAGATCAATTTAATATAGATGGATATTTCCATTTGAAACGTTATTTAACCATGTTATCCAATATATGTGTAACAATGTTTAACCAAGTTACCTTTTTCTTTTCCTTTTATTTATTCGTACATTGAAGCAAAAAGTGACAAACAAAACTCATGTGGAAGGCTCAATCTGTAAAGTTTATTTACTTGACAAGATGTCAACATTTGCTTCATATTATCATCATAATGTGGTTCACTTAAGAAGGATAAGAGTTCATTGAAACACTGATGAAGACACTTTTTTTCATCTAATTCCCCATTATCAACTTCCATTATCTCGGTTGTGACTTTTGAAAATGCATCACTTGTATGGAAAAAATAAGGAAGTTACACATTTTTATGTCCTTTGAAAGTGGTCTCTTACATATGATAAGTATTTGAAGTTGTAAATAATTATGTCATACATTATTGTTGTGTCATTTCACATATTTGGTATAACGATTGACTTTGTACTTGTAGTATATACTCAACTTTGTTACTGCAATTAGACCTTGACATGTGAAACATATTGTATTCTCAAATCTTAAATAGTTTTTCCACTTGGTTTAAACCATATATTAGAGAAATGATATTTTTTCATTAAATAAACAAATTTTGTTTTGCAATAGGGTTAATAAAGTGTTGTGTTATTTTGGTACTCAATCTTGTAAATTTTGTTGATGACGTGATTTTGACAATATTGGCGTAGAGGTAGAAATGTTTGTAAATGAACCAACTAAGACAATAATGGATACAAGTTTGTGACACTAGTAAAAAAATGAAGGAATGTGTCCAACAAATCATCATGTTTATATCATAGGGTAAATATTTGATACACATTAAGTTGATTATCATGAGATTGTAGTTGATATGATAGAGGTGAGGTATAGAGGTTGACTGAACAAAAAATGTGGTTTTATTTAAACGAATGGTTTGATTATAAAATGAGTAGTTTTATTTATGGCAATGTTGAAAATAAAATAGTCAAAAATATCATAAGTATGATCCTTTTGTACATTGTTTCTTTAAGAACAACACATATGGTTAGGGTCATTAAAATCAAGACACAAAGTAAAATACAATCAAGCGTAAATAATAAACCTAGATATGCATACCAATATAATGATGGACAACAAAGGTCCGTAGTTGTTCCAAAATGATGAAGTCTTCCCCTCACTCTCTATGTTGTAAAAAATGATATTGTCGGTTATTAGGTAGTATTGTACTCAAACTAACCAATTTGTAACATTTAGACCACACTATATAAGCTTTGAGAGGTGAAAACAGAACATGATTACTAGATTTTTCTCCCTCTTAGAAGAAAGGATAACAATTGTGAAATTGTAATTATAAGCTTTCCTTTTTAAAATTATCTTTGGTAGGTAACCTATTATTTAACAACTCTAAGTAAAGGATTGAATCTTTGGGATAATTTTGCAGCTCCATATTTTTCTAAGAATTGGATTTGGATGTTGTTACCCTATTTCCTGCTTCTAAATTTGGTCATAGACTAAGCCAATTATGTAGTTACTTTCGAATCCCTCTTCCCAACACGAATTGTCCTCTTTATTTAAAACTACATTTTCCTTTGTATATAGGATAACAATTCATGTAACAAGATATTTTCTCACTTGAATAACTCTTTCCTACATATAAATTTGTAGTCCCATATATTGTTTATCCATACACCCATCTTGTTGACTTCAATGTCATTTTATTTTGATAATTGATATAGTATGCCAAACTTGATTGCCAATATGTTTACACTTGAGTTCATAATTTTGTCCTTGACCCATCTCTTAACCTTTTATGAATGTTATTATCAAATATCTTTAGCTAATTTTGACCTCCATATTTTTCCTATATCTATCCACAAAATAAAAAAAAAGTCTTGTTTTTTTGTTAATTTCTTTCAGCAAATTTATCCAATCTCCATATTCATATGTCAAAATTGAAGAGTGGAAATTATTCTGCTGAGTTTGGAGCATCGATCTCCATTTTGATATAAGTGCTTTATTAAAGTCACGTAAATCTCTTAATTTTAACCACCATACTATTTTGGAAGACACACTTTGTCCTAATTAACCCAATGTATTTTCTCTTTTATCCTCCTTCCCTCTTCATATGTTGAGTACTTAATGAAAATCTAAAATAGTTTAAAATAAATAAATTCTCGTAGAGTAGAATTTATTTTTGTTTGTAAACTTTATGAAATAAAAAATTTACTTACATATTCTTTTTTGCATAAATTATGTGTAAATAATAATTTTTGCCAATTAGGCCTATTAAGCCCAATAAGCCAAGGATACGAGCATTAGATGGTTAAAAAGCAAGGAGAATAAGTTATTCAAGCCTAATTCAATCCACATGGAGTTCAGTTTGGACAATTCAAGAAGTGGTAAAGAAACATTAAGCAAAAGGAAGACAAGACATAGTGAGAAGAAACATGAAAAAGATGTCCAAGCACGTAGCACATGCTCCATGATTTTCAACAAAAAAATATAAATTTTCATTGATTTCATTTTGAAATTTTAATTTTAATTTTCCCTCCTTAGGATAAATTTTATTTTTGGTCATTAGATCTAAAATTTAGAATTTGAATGTAATTCTAGGTGCATTTATATTTCATTTAGATTAGGAAAATGAGAACCGTCCTTCATTTCCATTATAAAAGAACTTCAAAATATAATTTAATGTATAAGATAGTTATTTTTAAAATATTTTTAGAGTGTGTTTGGAAGATAGAGAAATAAAGTTCTCCTAACTTTGTCCTATATTAAATCATAAGATCAAGTGATTACTTAATTCAATACTTATTTTAAACCTTCTTTAAATGACAGACATCATCCATCAATCCATAAGATTCCTTTTCCCATTATTTTCTTTGTTTGTCTTTTCTTTCTAATATGGAATTAAACTTGTTTTTCACTTTTCATAATTTTTTCATGTGTTGTTCTAAGTATATGTCCATCTTCTTTCTCTAGAATGAAACTTTTACACTTGTATAATTCAATGTATTAAACTCATGTATTATAACAAACTTTTGAGAATCCTTGTTCTATGTTCTTCTTTTGGTTGTTATGTTCATAATATTATATTTATATTTTTGTTTTCCTTTTAGATGCAAATTTTTATACTTGTATAATTCATGTTTATTAAATTCATTTCAAGTTTCTTATTATTTAAATGTAATTTAAAAGAGTAAAATCAAATTCAAATTTTAATACTAAATAAACACTACAAGAAAAAAACTATTTAGAGATCAATTTTTAGTTACCAAATGAAATGGTTGTTAATTGTGGCAAATAGTCACCAAATTAAATTTTGATTGCTAAATAAATAAAAAATAAAAGTAATGGTTGAACTTAGTAACCAATTAAGTCAAGATAATTGGTATTTAACACTAGCTACCAAGGTTTTAGTGACCCATATCATTAGATTCTAAATTGGTATCTAATTAAGTTAGAGACTAATTTAGAATCTAATGGTATAGGTCACTAAAACCTTGGTAGCTAATGTTAGATACCAATTATCTTGACTTAATTCGTCACCAAATTCAATCATTACTTCTATTTTATAGTTATTTAGCAACCAAAATCTAATTTGATGACTATTTTAGTTACAATTAGCAACCATTTTATTTGGTAACTAAAAATTGGTCTCTAAATAACTTTTTTTTAGTGAAAATTAAAACATGACTAGACACTTATCATTTTATCATCATAGAAAAGTGGTAATATATAAGAGTCATAATCTATAAAAGAATTAAAAAATAAGATGATTTTTAATTTTGGCTTGAAATAGTAGTTTTCTTAAAAATTTGTCACTAACAATAAAATCCGTAACAAATCCAATCTGTATTTTCGTTTCTAATATTTGTGTCCTAGTTTGATTTGTTTCGCTCCTAATTGTATTCATAACTTTTTATATCCTATAATCATATATGTTATTTAATTATTTATTCTTTGATTACATTTACCTTTATAAATTTATCTTTATTTGTTTAAGATATATGTTCATATTGTTCTTTGAAGTTTTCCTCGTTTTTAGTATTCTAATTGTTCATACAATTTGTTGTAAGAAGCATAGTTTCTAAATATCAAAATCCTAATTAATGTGTAAGTTTGGTATTATTTAGAGTTTAAATGGATTCCTAGACTATTCAGATATAAAGATCAAGAGCTCAATTCATACTTAAATCATATATTAATATTGTGTATAGAATTGCAAAAACAAATAAAAGTCAATCACAAGAACTTTCAAAAAAGACCTAAAATAACGAGCTATACAGGTAACATAGAAAATTTAATTGAAAAAACTTAAGTGTTAATTCAAATTGTCCTAAACTTACTTGAAATATTAGTTATTAATTCACATTAATTTGAAAAATTAGTTGCAAAGGTAATTGTTATTAAGTTGTTTAATGAATTATTAGGAAACTTAAGTAACAGGGAGGGTTTCCTCATCAGATAAATCACTTCCTATGTCCCTACATGGATGCATTAATCTGCACGTACTGAATTTTCCTTTCAATTTAAATAAATAATGTTTATTTCCACTCTCAATTTAGAATTTTCATTTTCACTATTTATATATAATTAGTGTTGTGCTAATTATTTATTATGTGTAAGTGATATGGATAGAAAGTTTATTCAGTAAGAGATACTTTTGAAAATGAGTTTCATTCACTATAACAAATGAATATATAACAACAAAGAAAATTTTGAAGTTGTTGATGCAAAATTTGCAAAATCCCTAACACATTTATCGGGTGTGTTACGTGTAAGGAAGAAAAAGCTCGCAGCTGAGGTAGAGGGTGACACGTGTATAAAGAGGAGTAACAGAGCTAAGATTATAAATACCTGGTTCAATGATTTTGTGGCATGATTTGGATTGGTGAAAATTCTATAATTCTTTCTCTCTCTGTGACCGAATTTTGTTTTCTTCTCTCTCTCTCAACATTGAAATTGTTCTTCTCCTGGTTTATTTAGGTGAATAGTGTCTAATCCATACGGAGCTGAATCATTCAACAATCTTAGAGAAGATCAACCATTATGAAATTTGATGTTTTTGTAACAGAATCAATGCTTAATTGCTGCATAATACTAGACCTCTCTGTTTCATTCAATAAGATTGTGTATATGTTTTTATCCATATGAGGATTACTGTTATATATTCTATTAAATTGTTTCTGCTGTTTCGATTATTTTATTTCACTCTACCATTAGGATATAACAAAATTTTATATATAACTAAAATATAAAACTGATCGTGCTCTGAATTATTTGGTACTCTAAGATTTAAGATTTAAAATGAGGAGAACTTAAGTTTTTTCCAATTATATTAAAATTGAATTGTATTCTTTTTTAATTCTAAACCTTACAAATTTACTATGTTAGTATAATTGAACTTTATGATAAAAATCTTGATATATATGCTCTGATCTTACAGTTTTTTATTTGAAAGATTATTTAAATTTGAATTCTTCAACGTGATAATCTTGTTTCCAAAGTTTATCAAAGTTGTTTTGTGATCTTAAGATAAGTTTTTTTCAACTATTTTATTTTGTTTTTGATAATATTTTAAGAAAAGAAAACACTATCATGGAAAAATATCAATACTTACAGAAATATTTCCTTAGATATAATTTACATTCAAGATAGCTGATAACAAGACCTTGCAATATGTGATATTATAATTTATGTCCCTTGAGAAAACTCTTTTAACAAGTTCCAAATGTAAATAACATTTCATAAAGTAATCTTTTACTGAGTTAAAATTTAATTTATCTTAGTCCTTACTAAGTCCTTTATGGTTGAATAATAAACTGGATGTGCTTATATTACTACTAACTCCTACCTTCTAGTCCTAGTAAGATTTGTTTTAGAAATAGATTTATCTTACCTAAGTAAATGTTTGCATATTTATTGGTGTGAGTTTTGATGCAGTTATTTTATGCTTTTTATATTTTTCACTTGAAATTTAAGATTTTAATTTTATGGGTACTGATATTTTGTTATACTTACTAAATAAAAAAATACTCACTTAATAATTTAAAATAATAATATTTTTTGTATTTATTTTACTTTTTAACTTTAATACACATTATTATATTACTAAAGTGAGTTGTGAAGTGAGTATATTTTTAAAGAATCAAAGCATATATCAAATTTCTATACTGATAGAATTCGTCTTTATAAAAAAAAAATGCATGAGGAATTTAAATATTCTTAAAGATAATACCGACCAACAAATAAACTCATTTGGACAGCTAATATTAAGAAAACTATTAAGTCATATTACATGAATTTTTCATGTTTGAAAATTGTTTTTACGAGACAACGGTAATGATTGTAAAATTATTTTTATAATTAAAACATACTATTAGACTTACTCAACTAACCAGTCATTTCTAACATAAAAATCAAACTTAATAATATTATTACATGTACTAGTTATTTGAAATTATACTTTTTAATATTGACAGGAGAACTTGCAAACCACCTCTCATAATTCTTAGTGGTAATGTTGGTCCAATGGGAAGTAAAAAACCTGAGATGAGACTGGCCGATTCTTTCTGCACCTATAGGTTTTCCTCTTACATCTCCATATTTCTGAAAATATTGAAAGTATCTATCTAAATAATTCAATTTTAAATTTCTGAAATATAATAAATTTTTATATTCTAAGTTATATAATTTAATACAAGAAATTATTTTATTTTGAATTATACAATTTAAAATATATTTTTTATATTTTAAATTGTAAAATTATATTATATAATTGTATAAATGTATAATTCAAAATATAATTTAGAATATAAAAAATTATATACATTTCATAATATTATACAAATTTTATATTTTAAACTGTACAATCTATGATATTAAAAAGTTTATTTATTTTTTTTATTAAGAATGAAACCGTAAATAACCATTGACCCCTTCCACAACCGTCACAAATTCAGCCATCCGAGCCTGAGAAGCTTTTCCTAGCCTCCTCGAGAACTCATTCACTTTATATATACTTACATCATAATAAATATATATATATATATATATATATATATATATATATATATATAACTTTATTAAAGTAGTATCAAAATTATTTAAAATTAATATTAATATTATTATATTATTTATAATGGGATTAGAATCATTTAAAAATATTTTAATTTTACATTTAAAATATATATTCTTTATATGAAATAGATATATTAAAGAAATTAAATTTATTAAAAATAAACTAAAATTATAATATATAAATAAAGAATAAATATTGTTTTATATATGTCAGCTTTATCAAAATGAGTTAAATATAAATGCAGAATGCCTGGTCAAAGCTATTCAGCAAATATGTCAGTTCTCTCAGAGAACCCTTGCATTTGAGGAGAGAGTTTTGAAGAGAGGAGAATGCATAGGACCGTTACACCAAAAACCACTGTAAAAGCTAATTCTTCTTGGGCCTTTCATCATTGAATGGGGAGTGATTCTTCCTGCACTTCCACACTTTTTCCCTGCATTCCCATATTTTAGAAAATACTAAAAATACTTTTTTTTAACTGTATAATTTAAATTTGTGTTCTGAATTAAGCAATTTAAAATAAAATAAAAATCAATTATATAATTTAAAATATACAATTTTTTTAGTATTTCAAAAATTTAAAATACAACTTTTATATTATGAATTGTATAATTTAAAATAAAAAATTATTTTCTGAAATATACCATTTGAAATATAAAAAAAATTATATTTTAAATTAAAAATTGTATTAAAAATTAAATTAAGAGAATTAAATTAAGAGGCAAGAAAGTATAATGTATATTTAATGTTTTAATTAAGAATATAATGACTAGTTCGTTGAGTTTATAGATGTGCAAGGATAAAGTATAGAATACATAATTCAAAGAATACCAAAAATACGCTTGGTGTTTTATCTCAAATCCATGGAGGAGTGTTTTTCAGAGTCTATTTTTTAAAAAAATATTTTCTAAAACATAAATTTATATTCTGAAAACTACTTTCTAACATAATTTTTTTGGAAAATATTTTTCAGTTAATATATTTTAAAATGTAAAATCTATGTTCCAAACAAAAAATATTTTCAAAATCTATTTCCAAAAAATATTTTCTGAAATATAAATTTGTGTTGCAAAAATATTTTCTGGAAAATATTTGCTAGAAGCCATTTAGTTATAAACACACAAAACATTTTAATAATATATCTCGGTAGGTCAAAAATGATGAGATGGAGAAAATTTTTACCTGCTTATATGCTGGGGCTTATGTTCCAAACAAAAAGAAAAATAAGGAACTCATAATCTCTTAACTCACGTGTGCACACGCCCACAAACGTTACTTCTGAAATTACTGTGCCATTCATCCAAATATGGACTGACAAACAAGTCAGTCCTTGATGCTGAAAGCATGTTTCTGATTTCAATTTCTTAACCAAAATTTCAATAAAATTTAGACATAAACAAAATTACAGGAGACAAAAATAATGCCAATAATATTTTAAAGAGAATATGAAACCTAAACAAGCCAAACTATGATGCTCTAATGATGCTAAACTTTGCGGTGTCTTGAAACATTATTTGCAGCCAATCTTCATTCCTTTGATTTTACACTTTCCTCACTTGGATGTTGTGCGTGGATTGGAACCTCCATATGGGTTGCCTACCACTTTGTACAAGTGCTACTTCTTCTCCTTCCTTCACCATTCCTTGCTTCTTCATTGGAAAACATGCAAATGTGATGATTAACAAAAACAAAAATCACAAAATTGATCAAGTACTTCATGCATGAATAGTATAAAAGCATAATCTTGAATGTAAAAGATACCCTCACGGCTTTCCAGACTGGAAAACCATATGGGGATTTCGAGATCAGTTCAAACAAGCATTGACCATGTTACTTGGTACAAGTAATTTGAATCCAAAACAACAAAATTTTTGTGCACATCCCTCAAATATTACCTGCAGAAGGTCCAAGGCTCTTCTGAAGGTTGCTTCAGAATCGTCACAGAATTCCATGTATATGGGACAGACTCCTTGATACAAAGCAAGCCTCTGCTGCACCCTCTTCCTGCATGGACAGCAAAATTAGATCAATAAAGTCATAGCATACAAAGAGATAATAAAACAAAGTTATTCTCATTTTTTGAGACAAGCACGCCAGTGAAACAAAAGAAATCAATTCATGTGTAACTGTTACTTTCATTAGCTTCTCAAAAAGTGGAATAGTAGTGACTCATCAAATTTATTTTCTGCAAATCCTAGAGGACTCTGAAAGCCAGAAAATTTCATGAAGCAAGACCAGTGAAGAAATTCTGTGTTGCAGACATTCAAACAAGAAATCGAAAATTCTTCAAGTTAATTTTTGAACAAATGTCAAATAAGGTAAAGTAATCAAAACATTCATGTAAGTTTAATTGTCGTTTTCTTTTTTTGGAGAAAAAAGAAAAAAGGTCTTCTCATCAATAAGAGAAACGGGACAAAAAGAACTCACTCATCCGTAAAAGCAAATATGGTGCCAGTAGGACGATAGTGGCTCAATAAGATAGCCATGAAACCCGTTCTTGTGAAGACAACAGTTGAGGTTCCAAGGGTGTTAGACATCATTGTTGCATGGTAGGCAAACATCTCACTCATGTGGTTCTACATTGAAACAAAAATAAAAGATACAAATTTCAGATCTGACAATCAAAGTACAATGGATTAAATAGAAAGTTAACATGGCAACAACATAGATTGACTTAAACCTTGAACACTGGACCAATGTTAGGTGGCATTTGACCACCCGGGATAGTGGCTTCTGTCCGCAATGCTACTGTATGCATTACTTTCACAGCTTTTAGTGGGAACCTGCAGTATCATAAATTGAATCATTCTTATTGGCTCAATAATAAAATCAAAATAATCACATAATTTTCACAGTATCAACCATACCCCTATAAACCTTATAAACATTAACACTAAAAGCCCAGATGTATCATAAAGTCATATATATGCTACTACAAACCAAACACAGCATTTTATTCATTTTATTCATAAATTGAATCATTTATGATCGACCATGCTTTCTTTTAATACTTCTAGTATCTAGTGAGAGCAGGAGCAGTGAGTGGAGATATATGGTTGAGACTCACTCCTCTCATCTCAGACTTTGTATGTTCATATATGTGCATTCAAAATACTTGTATTATGTTGCCTTCGGAGGAACAGAGAGGTGATATGGGAAGAAAAAGTGGTTTGAACTGCAAGTAAAAATGGTCCCACATGTTACCCGTCCCTGACATCCTAGACCAGCCTATGAAGGTAATTAGACACTTGGGGGGCAGAAAAACTATTTACTTACTTTCCATGAGCTGTTTCTCCAGACAACATTATTCCATCAGAACCTTCTCGAACAGCAATTGCTATATCTGACACCTCTGCTCTGGTTGGAGTTGGGTGAACAATCATGCTTTCTAGCATATTTGTTGCGACAATAACAGCCTTTCCCATGCTACGACACAAGTTGATTATCTCTTCCTACATTAACAGGCACTACAAATGTTAAGATGAGCTCAACTCAGTAGACATCTGCCTGGCTGAATACATGATACTGATCAAGAATTAGCATTACTATAGACCCTCAATCGTTAGCTAAAAGGAGTTTACCTGCAAAAGTGGAACCTCTTCAATAGGGAGCTCAGCACCAAGATCTCCTCTGGCAACCATGGCCTAAACAAGCAGGACAGCATCCACAATCAGTACAGAAATTCTATTAGTTAGAATCACTAAGCAAAATAAATGAAATAACCAGAAAGCAAGCATAAAGAAATAATGCCAGGATTAGATTAGCACCCCATCAGATGCAGTGATAATTGAGTGCAAATTTGGTATAGAGTCAGCACTTTCAATTTTCACGATGACATGTATATCAACACCACTTCCTGCAGCATTGAATAAGAAATCCATTATATATATAATCTAAATCTGCAGCAAACTAATCAGATATATTTTGAAAAGTATTTTAAATTCTTTTAGATAAATACTCTTCAAATAATTCTTCAGTTCATGAACAACTTCAGCATCCTTAACAAAGGAAACAGCATAGAAGTCAACTTCGTTATCAACTCCAAACTTGATATCATCCCAATCCTTATCTGCAACAAATCAATGTGAATATTAAGTCCATAGGAAACTACCATAACATCAATCCCCAGTAACTACCCACGCAACTGAGGCACACAAAGAGACAGACACTAGAATATCGTCAAGATTGGGATTAAGAATCTGAATTCTGACCAGTTATTGAAGGCAGTGTAGCACTTTTTCCTCTAACATTCAAATGTCGCCTAGACTTGAGCTCTCCTCCATCAACAACTTCACATTTCACAGAATCCTCTGTCTTAGACTTAACCACCATAGACATCATACCACCTACATAACACATTAAAAAAGTAAGCAACATTACCATTTCAACCAAAATTTCCACAATTTTAAGTACAAAGGACAAGTGGATACAACTATAAGAGTGTTAAATAATGGGTCCAACCCTTTTCTGGACCCCAAATAGAGGGAACTTTATAGCACTAGGTTTCCTTTGTGAGTGTCAAGTAAGTTGCTGATATGTTATACATTCTGTCTAGCCTATCATATTCTTCTTTGGAACAACATCAGCCTTACATCTTTCAACAGTTTAGTTCATTTAATAAGTCAATTGAAATTTATGTAATGGATCTAAAAAGCATTGTATTATCCTGCACAAACCATCAAGAAAGATGGAAGGCAGAATAAACAGTGTTATCACATGATTGTTTGCAAACTTAATTACAGTATGCAATAGATTACAATACTTATGTACAAGCAATTGCTTTCATGATGAAGGCCTTAACCAGAACATGTTTCTTGGATCAAAAAGATTATTGATGTATATCAAAAACAAGTTATAGCATAATTTCACCAGAAGGTGACCTAAAGTGGCAAATCTCTAAGAAGGCATTAACTCTGTAACGACTAAGATTAGTTCCCTATTGCAGGGAAATTTTTTCAATGGAATTTAAATATATATGCATAAATCACCGAGTGCTAGTTTATCAATCCATGAGCATAACAAAAAGTCTAAGGAATTTGGACCCTTTAATTGATCATTAGATAACCATCATACCATCAACAAGAAGCATATCCCCCACTTCCACATCATTGACAAAATCATCATAGTTCACACTAACACAATCTGCAGTTCCAACACCTCTCTGAATAGTAAAAGTAAATTCCTGCCCAGGCATTAACATAATAGGTTGTGGCAAATCCCCACTCCTAACTTCAGGACCCTGAGAATCAAGAAAGATAAATATTAGATAACAAAGAATCAAATACTCTTGATTTGAAAGGTAGAATGTTTGGGAGTAATTGTGCACAAATTATGCATACTGACCTTGTGTATGTTCATATTAGCTTATTTTCTGAAACAGCTTATCTCAAAGGCTTACTGAGGTTTTAAAAGGGAAAATCAACAACTCTCAAATTTAATGAAATCAGGCATACAGTCTTATTTATAGCTTGAATACAATAAATTAACTTACATAGCCTAATCGCTGGCTAGTCAATTTAACTGCATTGCCAACTGCTAAAATACTAAACACCAGCTGAGGACTGTTGTTGATCCTTCAACGGTATAATACTTTCTGCTAATTAGCTTTAGGGGCTATGGTATATGTAAAGAGATTAAATCGAAGAATAACATTATATCACTCATACTGACTCATACTTTTATCAATATTTTAAACAGTTAATTTTTGTCCAAGGTTTACTATGAACACCACTATCCAGGATTCATACCTATGCTATAAGACCTAATTACAAATACATCACATTCTCAATGGTTAAAGAAAGAGTATAATTTGAAAGTATCTTCTCACCCACCAAATTATGAATAACTGACTCTATAACACCGTTAAATAAGATTTACAAGACAGAGACAAATAGCACACGCTTCAATATTAAACTATGCCAATGTGTAGCATAATTAGCGAAACCACCATCTCTTGGACTTTTAATTACGATTCCCATAAAAGAAACTAAAGTAAAACGATTATCAACTGCCATCATCATAATGGAAAGTGTCACAAGAAAATGCCAAATCATCGCAGCACCCTCCAAGATCTGCCTCATCTTGCTTGTGGTATACCAATCCCAAAGTTATTGACCAAAGCAAGGTTTATTAAAAAAGGTTCATGATTGCATTTGTCCCAACTTTCCCACAATACCAATGATCATAGCAAATCGCAACCACAACATAAAACCTTGAATCAAAGTAGACAAAAGTAAACTTTTAATTTAGCAGGTATGCCTTCTGAATACTATTTTATTTGCAATACAAAAAAGCTCTGTCCAAAAAAAAAACGAAAACAAGATGTTTGAGAGAAGAACTAACCAACCTTTGTGTCAAGCATGATTGCAATCACATTGTCCTTGTTTTGAGCATTATATTCCTTAACTAAGTCAATGACTTTCTTATGAGAAGCATGGTCCCCATGAGACATATTCAACCGAGCAACGTTCATCCCAGCCTCAGCCAGCTTCCAAATCATTTCCTTCGTATCGGTAGAAGGTCCAATGGTACACACAATCTTTGTCTTGCGCCTAAATGTGGGCTTCGACCACATCCCAACCCCATTCTCCCCAAATGGCTGCACACCTCGTAAATGTTGCAAATGCTGCTCAATCTAATCACCAAAACACAAAACGGGTCAATATAATTACCCCAAAAAACCAATCCAATGCAAAAAATAAAAAAAACAAACCTTTGGATCATCTTCGGGTGACACGGGAACTACTTCTGAAGGGGCAGATTTCCTTGCACTGATATGCAAGCTTCTGAGGCCGAGTTGAGAGCGTTTGTTATTGTTCCCTTGGGAAGGTAACACCGTGGAAGCAAAAGATGGAGACTTTAACAGGTTCTGGGCCCTATCACGTGCAGATCCAGAAGAGGGGCACACAATAGTGCTTTGAATGGATCGTGAGACCGCGACCTGAGCCATAGTAGAAGGAGAGAAAAAATGGTTTGGCAGAGTAAGGAAAGAATGCGAGGCGTTTAAGAAGAAAGTGAAAGGAAAATGGAAGTTGGAAGAATCGCCGCTATGTTTGACGGAGATTTCTGAGGGCAACTTGTTAAGGTGGCCTAGTTTGTATCGAAACACAACGAACACTGTGCTGTGTTGGTACCTCGTTCAACGTGTTTGGAGAATTTAATTTAAATGAAAAATGGTTTGTGTTTCTTTAAACATGCTGCTAACCTACTTTCTGACACATTTATTTTTTACTAATTTATTGCAATTTGTAAAATAGTAATTAGTTTGTATTAATTAAGAAGTAAAACTGAACAACTTTGAACAAATTCAACTAGTGACAGGGAGTGTTTTTGGAAGAGGGATTTTAGGATCAAACCTACTTTAGTCTGAATTTGTCCACTTATCTAGAAAATAATGTTCAAGAATGTCTAAGGTTAAAAGTCCTTTTTTTAATAAATTAATATATTAGTAGAATAATACAAATCTTTGAAGAGACATAACAACAATTTTTAATTTTAATTGGTTATTTAACTATGGTATATCATAATCCTAAAAATGTATCATTTCTTCTGAATTTTATTAACATTGATAATTATCAACCATTTTTATTAAAGTTATGGTTAATATTTAATTTAATTATTTTTAAATAAATTTTATTTTTTTTATGTCTCACATTTATGTTTTTACACTCATATATATTGTAATTATTTTTTGCGGTCATCTTCATTCTCTTTTGCATGTCTAAGTATAAATTGTAAAATGGATAATAATGTTATCTCTCGTAACATAATTCAGCTTAATCTTAATGTATGTAATAATGTTGATAGTTGTTAGATTTGGATAGTCTAGCTTCATAGTTTATTTCTAACAATTAAATCTCATATTCTAGTCTAATATTTTTTATTTTAATAAATAATATTAAGTTTTGATAGATTGATCATTCATATAAATATTGGTTTAAATAAAAATAAGTCATCTAAGCACCCTAAGTTAACCATATTAAATGGGTTAGAAACCCAAGTTTCAAACAGAATCCAGTAGTGATTTTCATCCACCTTTCAAAACATGTAATCCCTCTTCTTGTACACTTTCTAAACTCTTAAAAAACTACGACCTTTTACAAACAGAACCCAGTAGTGATTTTCATCCACCTTTCAAAGCATATAATCCCTCTCCTTGTACAGTTTCTAAACTCTTAAAAAACTACGACCTTCTTGCATTCTCCGAAGTCTCTCTATTTAAACTTTTTTAAGAAACTACCTTTTTTACAATGATGATCAACATTGTTATGTTAGGTAAGACACTATAACCCCCCTTCCCCCCTTCAATTCAATATTAAGCATTGGGTTAATGTTAAAGACTTCGACAAAAATGACTTGGTTTCAAAAACTTCTTTAGTGACTACCAAATATAAGTACTAAATTTGTGAAGATCTTATAGAAGAATGTCTACATTATTAGAAAGTGAGACATTATCGTTGATAATTGGCAGAATCATTACCATCAACCAAGATATTATCATTAATAAAAGAGATAATATGTATAAGAACAATGAAACCGTTGAATGTTCTTTATATGAAAGGAACTACAAGCCTCCTTGTTAGGTAAAAAGATTGTATACAAGAAGCTTTACTCCAACTCAAATATATGACATCAAATATTGTTGAGGTATATATGACCTAATACATGGATAAGACAACTTATCATGTATGGTCTAATATTTTATTAATCAATACTACCTTGTTTAAAATAATCCATTATTTTGATGGTATGAAATAATAATAAGTTATAATTTATCTAATCAAAACTACTTAGTGTGTATTAGAAAAAAACAGGACAAACTTAAGTAAGATCAAAGTCTATAAAAAAGTGAGAGGCGTTAAACGACTACATGAAGCTTAGACCATGCTACACAGAGCATTAGAAGCTACACAACATATAAGAAGAAGCTCCATCCAAGAGTGCAAGTGATTAGATGCACTACAAGCCCAAATGAATACTAGATGCTACACAAAGATAAGACGAAGTCTAGAATATCTAAACATGAGAAATGGATGTAAGGTACACGTGAATATCACGAGATGTAATTTTAAATTGCTTGATCATTTACTCTTTAGCAACATTGGCCCATGCATAACCGAAATGAGTTTGATACTACGAACCAACTTTATGAATTTTATGCTCACTTTGGCAATATTTGTACTGCGAAGAGATTTACAAATATAAAACTTTCCTATGTATAGCACTTTGAGTGTTATAGAAAATGGTGTCAACAAAAAGGTTTTGAAAATTTGATAATACTAAAATAAGGACATGAATAAGCACACAAGCTAGAATAGTCATATTCAAGACAACCATATATAAAAGCTTCCCCAAACAAAAAAAAAAGGTCAATAAAAAGTTCTAAGTGTTCCTACGTGAATTTATTGTCATTCATGTTTTACGTAAAACTTTTGCATACTAGATCATAAGATCGTCTACTAGATAATTTAGACAAAGTAAACTTTATTTGTAAAATCTTTACTGTGGGAAACTAGCCTCCTATTCAAGGAGTGTTTATAAATTGTATCCTTTCTGGTAATAGTTACTCTCTTTCCGCCAATTGTATTCCTTATGTACCCTGGTTCGGTCATTATTTTCTCTCAATATCATGTATTCACGTGTTTAATTCAATTTTTTTAATCAACTCAGATAATTATATGACCATATATGTGTGAGGATCACTATGGACTTTTCATGACTTGTAGTGTGGTTGGGCCTATGAACACCCAATTCCGTCCGGCCAAATAAAATCATTTTTATAACTGAGAAATAATAAAAAAATGAATAAAATTAAAATTTAAAAATTGTGTTTTTTTATCATATTTTGTCATTTTATAAATAATTAAAAAAAAGAGTTTTGATTTCATTTTTACTTTATGACTAAAGTTTTGAAATAAAATTCATAAAAAAAAAGTAAAGAAAAGGAATGTTGTTTGTTTTAAAATAATCCATTAAAAATCTGTTAAATGAAAAAAGAAAAAAAAATAAAAATTTCTCTTAAAGTGTTGCCACATCACACTTTATCTCTCCATTGAATAATCTGACTGCCTTTTCAGGCACCCATTTTTAATGCACAAAAATTAATTTAAAATTCAAAAAATTAATTAATAGAATTTGATATATGACTATGTTTGTTCATTCAAACACTTTACACGTCCTTTGCCCCTCCTTGAGCCAAAAATAAATTTTTCTTTCAATAATATCCTAGACAAGGATCATCAACATGTTGAAACTCAGCCTAAGGTTCCAAGGAAAGAATTCATCAAAGGAGTATTCTAGTAAAAGAAGTTCATCAAAAATAAATATATCAAAAGCTCCAAAGTCATCAAAGAAGGAGTATTATCATAAATGAAAGTTGTACATCAAAAACTTTTCAAAAGGAATTGAAAAAAAAAAGAAAAATGAAAAAATGAAAAAGAAGAATTGAAAAAGAAAAAAGAACATGATGGAGGAAAACTTATAGAAGAAGACCTTGACTATTTATAACATTGGCTCATGGTCCTTGTTAAACTTTGTCAAACCCACAAATAAATTTTGAGCCTTTTATATCTTTTTTTCATGACCATGTAACCTTTAGCACCTTTTCAAGACCAATAAAGTCCATATTGATTGAGGAATGATTGCAACGATTCCCATAAAGTTTAACTTTGTAACAAGAAGATGTGACTGATAATACGTGTTAAAAAAATGAAAAAAGAAAAAATGAATGAAAAATGAAAAAAAAATGAAAGATGTCTACTAGAATGCCTTTTTAGAAGGGAGCCATATATACTAGCTCATCATACATACCAATTGAGTCAATCTGATTTCTAGTACCTTTGTTAACCCTCATCCAACAATGGGGCAATCCGATTTCAATTGTATCCTTGCTATCCCATTTTTGTCACCTTACCAAGATAAGCGATCTTTCACACAAGTCTCATCATTTCCTTTGTACATATAAATTGGGGCAGTTTGCATGAATTGTCTTCCTTTTAGAACCAACCTTTTACACTATTCTTATTTTCTTTTGAACGAAGTTGTTCATACCTCCAAGCTTAAAGCCCACATAGCCATCCCAACACATCAAAACTGGGGCAATCATGTCGGAAGATTTGCAACTCCAGTATCTTTCAAATACCTTAAACTCTCCAAACACTTACCCTTTATCCATGGGTTCAAGCATGCATCTAAGTAGTGTTTCCAAAAGGAAAATTGATGACATTAACTTCAAATGAGTCTGGATTTTCTTAAAAAGGGAAGTTAGTATCCCGTGAACTCAATGATTACCAAGAAATTTTGAAAAAAAAAAAAAAAAAAACTTTTGTACATATGTTCGCTTTGAAGTTTGTACATATTCTTGAGATTTTTTTTTAATTCTTTGTACATATGCATTTAAACAAAAAAATCATTGAAAAATCCTTTTGAATGTATATAAAAAATACTTGAAAAAAATCTTTATACCTACTTTTTGAATAAACATTGAAAGAAATCATAGAAAAATATTTCTTTGTACACAAATTTTGAAACATTTAAAAATCATTGAAAAATCTTTTGTACGTACCTTCTCTTTTGAAAAATTTGTACATATCTTTTTGAAACATCGTTTTTTAAAAATTCACTGAAAAAATCATCATTTGTAAAATCATTGAAAAATTTATACATATATTAGCATTGAAAATGAAAGAAAATAAAAAAATAAAAAAAAAATAGAATTTCATACATTATTATTCAAGAAAATCAAAAATAGAATTTCATTAATTAATGTATGCATTATCGTCTAAGAAAATCAAAAATCAAGTTTCATACATTCAAACACGCATTTTCATTCAAAATAAAAAAAAAAAATCAAATTTTATGCATTCATATATGCATTGTTCAAAAAGAACAAAAAAAATCAAGTTCTATGCATTCATAAATAAATTCTTCAAAAAAGGAACAAAATAAAAGAAGGTAAAAAGTAAACACATTCAGAAAGTTCACAAAGTTTCATGCATTCATGTATGCATTCATTTATGCATTCTTTAAAAAAGGAACAAAATAAAAAACGGCAAAAATAAATGCATTCAGAAAGTTCATAAAGTTTCATGTATTCATTTATGCATTTATAAATACATTCTTCAAAAAAAAAAAGAACAAAATAAATGTATTCAGAAAGTTCACAAAGGTTCATGCATTCATTTATGCATTCATAAATGCATTCTTCAAAAAATGAACAAAATAAATGCATTCAGAAAGTTCACACAGTTTTATGCATTCATATATGCATTTTTAAAAAAAAAAAACAAAAAATCAAAAATTCATATTCAATCAAAAGGTTTATGTATACATTCTTAAAAAAGAAAAAAAAAATCAAATTTCATGCATTCATGTATGCATTCTTAAAAAAAAAAAAAAAATCAAAAAAATCATATTCAATCAAAGGAATTTCATGCATCGAAACATGCATTCTCCAAAAAGGAGAAAATCAAAGTTTCATGCAATCATATATGTATTTTTCCAAAAAAAAAATTAAAAATTAATATTCAATTAAAAGAATTTCATGCATCGAAACATACATTCTTCGAAAAGAACAAAAATCAAATTTCAAGCATTCAGATATGCGTTTTTATTTAGAAAATTCAAAATTTCATCAATATATGCATGCATTGAAAGAATTTCATGCACTGAAACATGCATATTCAAAAGGATAAAAATCAATCATCATATAAAGAATCAAATCATCATGCATTTATGCATGCATTCAGAAACTCATATTTACATACATTCATACATGCATTCAAAAACTCAAATTTACATGTATTCATACATGTAATCAAAAACTTAAATTTACATGCATTCATACATGCGGTCAAAAACTCAAATTTACATGCATTCAAAACTTCAAATTTTTAGGTATTCATACATGCGATCAGAAACTCAAAGTTTCATTCGATATTTAGAAAAATTAAAATTCTATGTAAAAGTTCAAAGTGTTTTGCATTCATTTCATGCATGCATTCAAGCATTTTCATCACTCCAATCAAATCAGACTTAAGTTCAAATTACATTTATAGAGAAAGGACTCAAGATCGTATCTCTATTTAAAAAAAAGGACTCTAGGTCGTATCTTCATTTTTAAATTTTTAGCATTTGTAGAGAAATGACTCAAGGTCATATCTCTATTTGAAGAAGGGGCTCAAGGTCATATCTACATTTTTAAATTTTTAACATTTATATTGAAAGGACTCAAGGTCGTATCTCTATTTGAAGAAGAGGCTCAAGGTCGTATCTTAATTTTTAAATTTTTAGCATTTGTAGAGAAATGACTCAAGGTTATATCTCTATTTGAAGAAGGGATCAAGGTCGTATCTTCATTTTTAAAATTTCAGCATTTGTAGAGAAAGGACTTAAGGTTATATCTCTATTTGAAGAAAGGTCTTAAGGTTGTATCTTCAGTTTTGAATTTTTAGCATTTATAGAGAAAGGACTCAAGATCGTATCTCTATTTGAAGAAATGACTCAATGTCATATCTTCATTCTTAATTTTCAGCATTTATAGAGAAAAGGTTGAATGTCGTATCTCTATTTGAAGAAAGGACTCAAGGTCGTATCTTCATTTTTAATTTTTCAGCATTTATAGAGAAATGACTCAAGGTCGTATCT